>ERZ1674051.114-NODE-114-length-23899-cov-16.688182_pt1 | contig 23899 bp, 20 predicted proteins | sample MGYA00581125_ERZ1674051 | MGnify/ENA primary metagenome ERZ1674051 (study PRJEB41354, sample SAMEA4873326) | human saliva metagenome | biome: human-associated habitat [ENVO:00009003]; feature: mouth environment [ENVO:08000002]; material: saliva material... | reverse complement strand
ATGAACTGGAACGATAGCGTGATGAACTGGAACGATAGCGTGATGAACTGGAACGATAGCGTGATGAACTGGAACGTTAGCACCCCTGTGGAAAACCCTGTTTTGACCAGTATTTACAAGGGCAGAATCAGTGTTCAAAAAATGTGCCCCTATAAGTACCTATAAGTTAACCTATCGTCATCCGCGTACGCGCGAGGGGACCTAAGCCTGTGGAAAACTAATTGATGACGATGACGACGACAAAAAATCACAAACCCGCTTGACAGCCTATCCATCCAGGGTCTAGGGTGAGTGCAGATACAAAAAATGGCCCCGCGGTGCGCTAACACCCGGGGCCGTGGCAGCACCTACCAAACTAGGAACCGCAATGAACGATTCTAGCGCACCCACGCACCTTAAGTCCACCAGCACCGACGCTGGCATGACTCTCAGCGACCTTATCGCTGACCACACCGGCGGCACCCTGCAGCACCGTCAGAGCACTACCTCGCTAGCACTCGAGGATTTCACCACTGTAGCCATCCCCTGGATTTTCGTTAACTATCAGCTCCCCTTGATGGCAACCCGCGAAATTCTTTGGGAACGTACCGATGGCGATATCACCGTCATCCTCGCTGCTACGCCCTACAAGGACAACGACGGCGTGACCCAGCAGCACCTGCCCTCCGGGCGTATCGCCCGCGAGATTCTGATTTACCTGACTACTACGGCGCTAGCGACACAGTCTCCCGTCATCAAAATCTCGGACACCTGGCGGGGCCTCCTGAGCGACATTGGAATTGAAGCCTCCAAGGACAACCTGCAGGCGGTACAGAGGCAGCTCCGCGCTCTGCTGAAGATGACCATCCAAATCTCCCACCAGGGCACTCTGCCTGATGGCACCAACGTGTCGACTTCTCAGTCCTACCTCGTAGGCTCCAGCGAAAAGCTTTTCTTCAACCGCGACGGGCTGCTAGATGACAAGCATCAAAGCGTCATCCGCTTGTCCCAGGAATTCTATGAGCGCATCGCGGCAACCCCCTCCCCGGTACACGGCGCCATGCTGGTACTGCGTGAATCCTGGCGCAAGATCATTGCTGAAAACCCCCACCAGGCCCTCGCCGGCGATGTTTTTTGGTGGCTGGCAGGGCGCATGAGCCGTATTCGCCGCGAGACCCGCATCCCCTGGACTAGCCTCATAGGCCAATTCGGTAGCTCTGCGCGCCAAATCACCAAGTTCCGTGCGCAGTTTCGTGCAGCTCTGTCGGTAGCCGCTAGGGAGTACTTTGCTCCCCTCGGTACGGATTTCGACTCGACTGTCTATGTCGGCGAATACGGTGTCGGGACCCGTGGGGGTAACAGCGGCTTGCTCCTCTCACCGATCAGTGTCGAGCATCAGAGGCTCATGGCGTGGAGCAGTCGTAGTCGTCAGGCTGATGACTCTACTGAATCAGCCTCAGTAACCCGTCAGGTACCTACTCCGCAGGCCTCCGACTCCACGAACCCGGCTGCTGAGGTGGTGTCTATCCCTGCTCACGCGGGTGTGGACATCACGGAGCTACGTGCGGCACTCACTGCCGCTGGTCTGCCGACGGGCGCCGTCTCAGACGGTACTCTACGGGCTGCTATCGACACGGTGCTGAGCCGTGTCTCCTCGGTCAGCAATGCTCAGGCTCTCGTGACCACCGCAATTATGCGTGAGCCTGCTCTGCTGACCGGCGCCGCGGCTCCGGTAGCACCTGCGCAGGGTCCTGCTGTCTCTACTGCACCCGGTCAGGGCGCAGCTCCTCTAAGCTCGGGCCGTCCCGTCCTGCCTGTGGCACCGTGCCCGGTGCATGGGGAGGACGTGACCGGTCTGGTCTGCCGTGACTGCGCTATCGAGCTGAAGTCCGCGGACACTGACTTGACTCTGGCTGAGTCGTGCTGGCACGCGGTGCGTGCCCGTCTGACTGAGCTGTCCCGCCTGGAGGGTGTTGATACCAGTGGTGAGTGGGTCCGCTACTCGGCCCTGGCTGAGCGTCATGGTGTGGGGTAGTGTCCATGCGTGACACTCGAGAGCACCAATGAGTATCAATCCACATATAATGTGTGTGTCCCCTGAGTTTCCGGCGCAGGTGACCACACCGACCACACCAAGGACATGTTATGAATCCCCTCCACCAGCGCACCGCCGGCGGTGCCCCCGCAGTCTCTGAGCTCGTGCCTGAGGTGCACGGGTACGGCTATATCGCCGCCTCTGAGGCTGCTCCTGCTGCTGAGGTGGCTGAGCCTGCAGATTCTGCAGAGCCTGCCCGTATAGTGGCACCTGCTCGACAGGTGCGGAAGAGCCCCCTGGTCGAGGTCATCATTGACTCTCCTGCCGCGGCGGCTCCTGCTGAGGCTGGGGTGCCTGAGACTGGGGCGTCTGATGCTCGTGATGATGAGGCGGCCCATCCTGCCGAATCTGATGAATCCGCTGAGTCGGCTCCTGTGCGTGCGGCCTCTGCTGAGCCTATTTCTGTGGCTCCTGCGGTGGTGCTCAGCCCGCTACTGCCGAATATCGGCACGTCCACTATGGCTCGCTTGCTGGACCTGACGGAGGTCCCGGTGGCTGGTGAGGTGCCTGCCTCTACGGCGCGGGTCGTCGTGATTGATGCTACTGAGAAGGGTGTCGCGGCGGCGCAGGCGTATATTGAGGATCTTAAGGCTCGGGGCCCTGAGCCTGTCGGGTCGGTGACCTCGCTGGATGGTCTGGACGGCATCCTCGTCATCCCTGCGGATAGTAGACGCATCCCGCGTACCGTCAAGCTGCGATTGAAGGTTTTGTCGGGTGCGTGCCCGGTGCTGATGTGCCCCTGGATCCCGGCTCTGGCGTCTCGTATCTGTGATGATGCGGCCCTACAGAAGGCTGCGGCGACGCGGCCGGTCGCGGCGGCGTTGAAGAAGCTGTCCGCGCAGGTTGAGGACCTGGCTGGATAGTACAGTCTGGACCCCACCCCCTATAGTTTTCACTCACCTCCCCCCCTGTCTGGGGGTTATATCACTACTCACTCAAACACCCTAGCCGGCATCTTGCCGGTGCCCTGGGTGTGCTGTGGTGCACCCAAAAATGGACATATCACACTGCACAAGCAGATAAATTTAAGGAGACCCCGTGAAGAATCGATCTGGCCTGCGTACTGCTGCTACTGGTGCCGCCCTGTCCCTGGTGACTATCCCTGTCGCCTCTACTGCTGCTCATGCTGAGGCCCTGCAGATGCCGAAGCCTGTCTGTGATGGTGCAGATACTATCCTCGGCGTGATTGCGGGCTTCGGCTTTGTGGCTGCTGTGGCGGGTATTATCCTCATCGGCATTAACCTCGTCATCGCGCATCGTCGTGAGGACGGCGGCTTTGTGCTGGGCGCGATTGCTAAATGGGGCATCGGCGCAATCCTCATCGGTATTGCGGCCCCGCTGGCGTCCCTGTTTGTTAAGTCGACTCTGAACTGCGGCTAAGGGGGTTGTGATGGTACGTGAGGCGTGGAGGTCTCGCCGCTCGTCTGTGATTTTTATGGCGGCGGTGGTGGTGATTGCTGGTCTGCTGGCTGTGAAGGTGATTTTTTTCCCGGAGCAGTCGCGTGAGTCTGCTGCGCCGTCGGCGTCTGCGTCGGCTGGGTCGGTGGCGCCGTCGGTGGCGGTGTCGGCTGGGTCGGTGGGTGCTGATGGTCGTGCGGTGTGTGATGTGAAGGTGCCTGCGGGTAAGGAGTTTTCTGCTGAGGTGCCGTCAGATTACGTCTGGGATCAGACGCCAGACGGCGTCCACTACCCCGTGTCGGCTACGTATGGCCCGGCAGTACGTCAGGGCCGTTTGGGTCAGTGCTTTGCCCATAATCCTACGGGCGCTGCTATGGCTGCCATCAACGCAGCGATTACCGTCGGTGACCCCGAGATTCCTAACAATCGTGTCCTCCTTTCCTCTCGATTTGATGGGCACCCGGAGCTCTGGGCACCTAGCGGAGAGCCCAACGGGGAAAAAATCCCTGTGGCATTGTATGCATACTCTCTCCAGGGATATTCGCCAGAGCGTGTCACCGTGAAGGTCTACATGATGGCGCAGAAGCCAGGAGGACCAATCAGCATTGGCTGGGTCCCTGTCCGCATGGTCTGGGAAAACGGCGATTGGCGTCTTGACTCCGAGGAGTCTGAGATGGGGACTAATCTCCTTACGGACTCTTCTCAGGATCCCTCGCAACGATTCATTATCGGTCAGAGCCGAATGACTGAATGGGGCTTCAAGCGATGAATCAAACCGTGAGGGACACAACTAAAAATCTGACGGATTTTGCCTGCGACTACAACCCGGTTTACCGAATTCAGGGTACCGTTGAGGCTTGCCATAAGGCTGCTGAGCATATTGGCAATGAGGCTGGAAAAGCTGCTGAAAACCCTGCTGGTTATGTTGCTAAAAAGGTCGCCGATGGCGCTTTTAATCAGATTCTCGAAAGCTTCTGGAATGGCTCCGTCGGCATCTACAAGCAGTTCATCACCTCGTGGCTCCATGCTGGACCCATCATCAATCCGGAAAAATCCTCCGCTTTCCAGTGGGGTACCGGTGTGGTCAATATTTTCACCCTGCTAGCGGTGACCATCGGCATCATGGTCGCTGGCGTCAAAATCGTGTGGGAGCAGCGCGGCGAGGACATCCGCTATGTGCTCTCCTCCCTAGGGCGTGTCATCCTCGTCTCAGGTATGGGTGTCAGTATCGTCTCGCTGTTGCTGACGGCTAGTGATCAGGCTGCTGCCGCTATCCTTGACTCTACCGACTGGGGGCATAAGGACACGACCGCGATTCTAGGGGACCCGGGTAAGGCGGTCGCGGCGCTGGGCGCGATTTTGTTCTTGCCTGGTGCGATCATGGTCCTGGTTGTGATTGTGCAGTGGTGCATCATGATTTTCGTGGCGATTGCTACCCCGGTGTTGCTGATGTATTGGCCGGTGGCTGAGGGTATTACCTTCGCTGCTGGTGGTCGTGGTTTCTCCCGCGTCTCTAAGTGGCTGCTCGCGTTTATTCTGTTCAAGCCGACGGTTGCCGTGCTGTACGGTTTTGCGTTCCAGGAGCTCAAGGGTGGCGACGGTATCGGCGGTATCGTGACCGCGGTTTGCATTATCGCGATGGCGCCGTTCGCTCTACCTGCCCTGCTGAAGATCGTGAACCCTGCGGCTGCGGGTACTGGTGCTGATGGTGCTGGTACTGCCCTGGCTGGTTTGGCTGGCATGGCGGTCGGTGCTGCTGGTATGGCTGCTGGCGCGGCTACCGGTGGTGCTGGTGCGGCCGCTGCTGCTGGTGGTTCTTCGGGTGCGTCGGCTAGCGCGTTCATGTTCTCTAATATGGGTCCGACGTTGGCTGAGTCTGGTGGTATGGCTGGTATAGGCGGCGGTGGTGCCGCTGCTGCTGGTGGTGGCTCTGGTGGTTCGGCTGTTGCTGCTGGTGGGTCGTCTGCTGGTGCGTCGGGTGGTTCTGGCGCTATTGCGACTGCTGGCCCGGCTCCCGATGCCTCGTCCAGCTCCAGCGGCCCAGCTCCCGCTGCTGCTTCCTCTCCGTCTGGTGGGGCGGCTGCCGCGCCTGCACCTGATGCTGGTGGGTCTGCCCCGCAGGCTGCCGGTGGCGGCATGGTCGGTATCGGCTTGACGGTGAACGCTGGTGGTGACACTGGCGCGGCACCCGGTAGCGGCTCTGGTGGCGGTTCTGCCGGGGTGAGCCGTCTTGCTCAGGCCGCGCAGGTTCTTGAGAACCACATGCCGCGCGCTGAGCACGCCGAGGAGGTCCTGCTGGATGAGCAGGCGGTCGACCAGATTCACTAGGGTCCCCCGTGGCGGGGATGTTCTAGGGTGTGGTGATTGCATAGTGCAGTCATAGCGTTATGCAATCACTGCACCACCCCCATACATTCTTTCTTCTCCCTCTATTCTTTCACTGACTCAAAAGACCCCTACACCGTGGGGGTCAGCTACAGCACACCCAAAAACCGCCCCTTTTTGGGCGGGAAAGGACACACCATGCAGGCTCCCCAGTACGGTAACCCGATCCGTTCCGGTTCCCTTAAGATTGGTGGCTGGCTTCCGGCACGAGCTGGCATCATCCTCATCGTTGCGGCCGTTATCCTCCTGTTCTTGTGCCTGCTGAAGGAATTCATTGCCGCGGGCGTGTTCACGCTCGTCGTGATTGTCTACGTAGGCTTGCTGGAGATCCCGTTTGGGGCTGAGGATAAGACGCTGATGCACCGTATCCGCCGGTACGCGGCGCATGCTCAGCGGGTTGAATCGGGCGAGACGCTGTTTCTCGCGTCGCATTTTGGTGGTCAGGAGCGTGCCCTGGGGCTGCCGGGTGTGCTGTCTACGTTGACGGTGCGCGATAGTGTGGACGGTTTGGGTAACCCGGTGCAGCTGCTGCATCATACGCGTGCTAATCAGCTGTCGGTGACGATTGAGTGTTCCCCGGCGGGTGTGGCAATGAGTACACAGTCTCGTACGACGGAGCAGGTGAGCGCGTATGCTGCGTGGCTGTCCTCGCTGGCTGGTGAGACTGGTTTGAATGGTGCGCAGGTTGTGGTGGATTCGGTCTTTGAGTCTTCGGCGCCGTTGGCGGAGTCGATTTTGTCGAATTTGGATCCGGCGGCCCCGCAGGTGGCGCAGCAGATCGCTCGTGAGGCTGCTGGTATGTTGCCGCAGACGGTGGCGCATGTGCGGTCGTATGTGACGTTGGGTTATAAGATTTCGGCGTTGGCTGAGGATGTGGACGGTGCTACTGCTGAGGTGCTGTCGCGTATTCCTCGGCATTTGAAGGCGTTGGCGTCGGCTGGGTCTGGTATTAGCCAGGTGATGAGTGACGCCGATTATGGGGACATGCTGTACACGGCGTATAACCCGCACCGCAATGGTGAGGTAGCTCAGGAAATTAAGGATCGTATTCCGGCGTTCCGCCCGTTTGAGGGTGCGGCTCCTGAGTATTTTAATGCTGCGCATCCGCGTGTGGTGTTTCATGATTCGGTGGCGTCGATGACGGTGATGATGACTGTGCCGGATCCGGCGAAGATTACGGATCGGTCGTATGAGAAGTTGTTTGCTCCGTCGCGTCATTTTTTGCGGAAGCGTGTGAGTATTTTGTATCGTCCGGTGCCGTTGGCGGCGCAGCGTTCGCGTATTGATGCGGCGTCGCGTGCGACGACGACGGAGTCGACGTCGCGTAAGCGTGTGACTGCGTTTGAGGTGAAGAAGGCGAAGGCTGCGGCTGAGGCGATGGATCAGATGAGTCGTGGTGCGATGATTCAGGAGTGGGCGTTGATGGTGACGGTGACGTTTGAGCCGAATGCTGCGGCGCAGCGTGCTGCTGAGAATGAGTTGAAGGCGTTGATGGGTGGTATGCGGTGGTGTTTCGCTGATTATGCGGCGGATGCGGCGTTCCATCAGACGTTGCCGTTGGGTTTGTTCCCGTGGACGTATGCGCCGAGTATGTCGTTGTTGGCGAAGGCTCCGGCGGCTGAGAAGGCTGAGGCTGGGAAGCAGCAGGAGGATTAGTCATGGTGTTGTCTTTGTTTAAGAAGAAGGACCGCGGTGCTAGCCGTGCTGGTGCTGTGGTGGATCATCCGCGTACGTCGATTCATGGTCAGCATGGTTTTGGCGGCGGTGCGTGGGGTCAGTTGGCTCAGCCGCGTCCGTGGCTGGAGACGACGTGGGAGAATGCGGGTTTGTACCCGTTTGTGACCGGTACGTCTCGCCCGGTGAGTGGTGCCCCTATTGGGTATGACCTGACGAGTGGGTCTGCGGTGGCGTTGGATCATATCAGCTTGTATAAGGCGAATATGATTACCTCACCGTCGGCGATGGTGTTCGGTCTGAATGGTTATGGTAAGTCGAGCCTGTCGGGTTTGGTGGCTGCGTATTTGAATGGGTGCGGGTCTCCGCTGGCGATTTTTAATCCGTTGAAGCGTGAGGAGTGGACCCCGCTGGCTCGCGCGATTGGTGCTGACGTGTTCGATATCGGTATTAATCGTCATTCGACGAAGATTAACCCGTTGGATGCTGGCCCGCTTGCGGCTGCTGGTGACATTATTGGTGGCCAGACGGGTGTTGAGTTGCGTGCTATTGCGGTGGCGAATATTGTGCACAACATTATTGCGCTGATCCGTATTAATCGTGGTCGTGATCGTGGTGTGAGTGATGATGAGCGCACGATGATTAAGGCTGCGGTGGAGTCGGTGATGGCTGTTGAGGAAAAGCCTGCGTTGGGGCATTTGTTGAATTTTTTTGAGCATCCGACTCAGCAGGCGGTTCATGCGGCTGGTTTGAATGAGGCAAGTGAGTTTAAGGCTGCGTATTTGGAGCTGTTTCGCTCGTTGTCGGCGCTGGTGTATGGCGATATGGCAGCGATTTTCTCTGATGAGGGTATGACGATTAATCCGGGTAATCCGGGTGGTTTCTGTTTTGACTCGTCGTCGATTCCTGACTCGATGGATCACATGATTAGTGCGGTCATGATGACGACGTGGCGTTTGGGTATGAACGCGATTGACGCGCACTGGGAGCTGAGCCAGCATGAGGCGAAGAAGGTTGAGGAAGCTGCTGCTGAGGGTGAGGTGTATATCCCTCGGTATACCTGGCATGGCTATAGCAGTCTGATGGATGAGTTCTGGTATCCGGTGCGTATGGCGCCGGGCATGATTCAGGAGGTTGATAAGCTCTCACGCACCAACCGGTCGGTCGGCGTCGGTGAGTGGAAGATTACGCACTCGCCGAAGGACTTTTTGATGATTGATAACGAGGCGGATCGTAAGATTGCGCACTCGCTGATTGGTAAGTGCGGTTTGTGGGTGTTGTTGGCTCTGGAGCCGGAGGATATTGACGTGTTGCGTACGGTGCGTCCGATTTCGACGAAGGAGGCGGCGATGGTGACTGGTTTTGTTTCGGGTGCGGATGGGTTGAATCCTGCTGCGGCTCGTAAGGGTCATGGTGGGTTGCAGTCTACGGGTGTGCCTGAGGGTGCTGGCCGTGCGTTGTGGAAGGTCGGTTCGAGTGTGGGTATTCCGGTGCAGTCGCCGAAGCCTGCGACGTTGGGTCGTCTGCATCAGACGGATACTCGATTTACGAAGGATGCGTAATGGGTGAGCAGAAGAAGGGTGTTGGCCCGCTGTTGGTTGGTGTTGCCGTGGTGGCGGTGGGTTTGGCGCTTGGCCCGATTCTGGGCATCATCATTCTTTTTGGTGGTGTGCTCGGTGGTGATAGTGCTAATGCTGCGTGCCGTCCGGCGTCTGCTTCGGCTGCCGCTGGCGGCGGTGGTGAGGGTGAGGGCGGCCAGGTGGACGTGACGATTTATGATGATGACGGGTCGGCGACGACTCGTTCTGAGTCGTCGCGTGTGGGTGGCAAGATCCCGAATGATTGGGAGCAGTATGTGGTGTGGGCTTCGTTGGTGTCGGGTGTTCCGACGTCGTGGATTGCGGCTCAGATTGAGGCGGAGTCTGGATGGGATCCGACGTTGGGTGCTAATAGTGCTGGCGCGTCTGGTTTGACGCAGTTTATTCCGTCGACGTGGGCGACGTATGGTCATGGTGGTAGCCCGAATGATCCGCAGGCTGCTATTCGTGCGATGGGTGAGTATTTGCGTGATTTGAGGGCGCAGTTGAAGCCTGTGATTGATGCTCATCCGGGTGTTCCGGCGGTGGAGTTGGTTATGGCGGGGTATAACGCGGGTCCGGGTGCGGTGCAGAATTATGGTGGTGTGCCGCCGTATTCGGAGACGCAGACGTATTTGTCGCGTATTCGTGGTTTGGCGAGTATCTATGCTAAGACTTACGGTTCTGAGGTGGGTGGTAAGTCTGATGGTTCGGTTGAGAAGGGTGAGGTGCCCTATACCGACGATACTGCGAACGTGACGGGTAATCAGGTGGGGGGCAATAACTGCTCGCCGCAGAGTTACAGTGGCGGCAAGGTGTCGGGTACTGATGATTATCCGTGGGCTAATCAGGTAGAAGCCCCGAACCCGGTGACTGGTATGTACTACGTGAACTGCACCGATTTTGCGTTGTGGAGGCTTAACCAGCAGGTCGGTGCGACTGATCCGAACATCCCGAAGTACACGAATGGTAATTTCGCTTCGGTGCCTCTGGGTAATGGTGGCGAGTGGGCGACGGCGTGGCGTGCGAAGGGTTGGCCTGCCGATAATACCCCCGAGGTGGGGGCTATGGCGCACTTCGCACCCGGTGCGGTGGGTGCGTCGCAGCAGTACGGCCATATTGCCGTGGTGCAGGCGGTCAATGATGATGGCACCGTGACGATTGAGGAATACAACGGGGCAACACCTTACAAGTACTCGACCCGCACTGTTCCTGCTGATCAGGTCACGACGTACCTGCATATCCCTGATAGCGAGAAGGTTAAGAAGGACTAAAGATGATGATTCGTCAGAAGGTCGCGGCTTCTGGTGTTGCTGCGGTGATGTTGGCGGCGTTGGTGGCGTGTTCGGCGTCTACAGCTGATTCGGCACCGACGGGGTCGCCTGTGGTGACTGCTTCTGCGTCGGTGACCGCCTCGGGGGCGGAGTCGTCGGCACCTGCTGCGGTGGCGAGTACGGCGCAGCCGTCTTCGGCGTCCCCGGTTGCTTCGTCGGCGGCGCCGACGATTATTGCGGCGTTACCGTCCGCGAGCCGTTGGGGTCATTATGGTGCACCTGGCAATGTGGATGTTGCCTCGGATGCTGCGGGGTGGAGCCCGCAGGAGCAGAAGGACGCGACGGATTTTGCGGTGCAGACGATGCGTGTGTTCGCGATGGATACGGACGCGGCGACGTGGCATCAGTATATGGATCCGCGGGTGACGGATAAGTATCGTGAGCAGTTGGCGAGGTATAACCCGGCGTATACGTCTGTGCGTGAGGTGAGGGAGGCCGTGTATACGGAGTTCCCGTCTGATCCGACGCGTGCTGTGGTGCGTGTATCCACGAATGATGGGGTCTGGGTGGTTCAGTTGTATCGTTCGGGTCCGGGTGAGGCGCCGAAGGTGTCTAATATTGCGCCGCTGTCGGCAAAGCGCCGTTAGTCGGGGTGCTGGTAAGGGCATGATGCTTCGGTGTTTGCATTGTGGCATCAATGCGTTGTGCTATGACTGCAAGGTGCAGTCATAGCACAACGCCATCAAGAGTTAAGGAGACCTGAGATGGATTTGCGTCCTCATGAGTCGGCTGCACTGATGTTTTTTGGTTTGGTGCTGGCTGCTGGCGCTTATCTGGGTGCTGGGTTGGAGTCTGGCGTCTGGACGATTACTGACATTGCCTGGCATGTGAAGGACCATGGTGTCGGTGTGCTGTTCTGGGTTGTGGTGGTTGTGTCCCTCATCCCAGCGGTCATCGTTGCAGCGTTGGTGTTGAAGGCGGGCGATGGTCAGGGTGGTGGCGGTAGCCGTAAGGCGTCGGCTGCGCATATGGTCACCTACCGTCAGGTTGCTGGGTCGTTGGGTCATGATGCTGCGGTGAAGGCGGCACGTCAGAAGGCGAAGATTTCGATGCCTCCGGTTTCTCCGGATCCGAAGGAGTCGGCGCGTCTGATTGGCCAGTGGGTTGATGAGATGCCCGAGTCGTGGCTGGTGACTGAGCTAGGCAAGCTCGGCGGCAAGGTGGTGACGAAGAAGGGTTCGTCGCGCTTTGTGGGTGGTAAGCCCATCTTTGGTGAGGCGAAGGAGTCGAAGCTGGTTTTGGCACCGACGCAGGCTGGTAAGACGACTTCGATTGCGTCGAATCTGGTGTTGGATGCCCCGGGTGCGGTGATGGCGACGAGTACGAAGGCTGATTTGTTGATGATGACTGCCTGCACCCGCCAAAGGCTGCACCCGAGTGGTCAGGTTGTTGCGTTCGATCTGGATGATTCGTCGGGTTGGCCGCATAAGGCGGCGTGGAACCCGGTCGCGGGGTGTGAGAATTTTGAGGTGGCGCAGCGTCGTGCTCAGGCGTGGGCTGGTGCCCAGCCGATGAGCGGCACGAAGAACGGGGACTGGTTTAACCAGCAGGCGGGCGCGTTCTTGGCGCGTTTCTTGCATGTGGCTGCGGTCTCGGGTAAGACGCTGAATGATGTGATTGCGTGGAGTCAGAATCTGCGTGGGCGTGATGCGTTGAAGACCGCGGAGATGCATGCTGGTCATATCAACCCGGAGGTTTTGGCGTTCTTAGCGGCTAAGCAGGAGTCGAAGGCGGCGGAGACGCTGGATTCGATTCAGCAGACTCTGTCGGGTTTGCTGGAGCCGTTGGCGGTGCCGCGGATCCGTGAGCAGCTGATGGTTCACCCGGCTCATGCTTTTGATATGCGGGAGTTTTTGTCGGGTCCGAATACCCTGTTTTTGGTGTCGGATACGGCGACGGGTGTTGAGACGGGCCCGCTGGTGTCGATGTTTGCGAACGAGCTGATTAATACGGCGCGTGAGTTGAGTCAGGAGAAGCCTGGGGGCCGTCTGTGGCCGTGTTTCCGCGCGGTGCTCGATGAGGCCCCGAACTTGGCCGCGTTCCCGAAGATGGACTCGATTATGTCCGATATCAACGGTCGTGGTGTTGAGGTGATTCTGATTGCGCAGTCGATGAGTCAGCTGATTGACCGGTGGGGTGAGCAGGGTGGCCGCACGATCGTGGGTAACTCGGTCGTGAAGTACTATCTGCCGGGCCTGGATGTGGAGACGATGCGCCCTGTCTCTGAGGCGTTAGGTAAGTTTGAGAAGCAGCGGGTGAGCCGTTCACACTCGAGCGGCACGATGGGTAATACTTCGACTTCGCATAGTACTGAGGAGAAGCTGGTGATGGAGGCTGCGGAGATGACGCAGATTCCGGCGTTCTCTGCGATGGTGTCGTATAAGAATTACCGTCCGATGCATCTTGGGCTGACCCCGTGGTGGGAGAGGCCTGATGCGGATGAGGTGAAGGAGGACCAGTTGCGGGCGTGGCAGTTGTGCGGCAAGATGCAGCTGCCGGATACGTCGGCGTTTGTTGAGGGTCAGCGTGTGGAGCGGGAAGGATTTGAGGGTCAGTGAGTTACGGGTTTGATGATGACGTGATGCCGATGACCGCCCCGATTCCGGTAGTTTCGGAGCAGCACGATTTTCTGGCCGAAAGGGTGAAAGCGTTGGAGGCGCTTTCTGATCAGTTGTTGGATGTGCTGGATGCGTTGCGTCAGCGTGTTGAGCAGCTGGAGAGCGCCGGGCCGGTGCCTGCTGCGGTGGGCGGCGATTATGAGGTGCAGGATCTAGCACCTACTGAGCCTGCAACGTATGTGCCGTACTGCTGGCGGCATGTCTCTGCTACTGAGGCGCGGGGCCTGTGGGTTCGGTTGCGTGAGTGGGTGGACTGGGTCAATGGCCGGTATTTCGCCCCGTCGTGGGAGTCGATTCGCCCCTGCTGGTTCCGTCACCCGGCGGCGGTGGAGGAGCTGACAGCACTATGGGCGGCCTGGGAGTCCGCGTATCGTGCCTCTGATGACGGTGAGGGGTTCTCGGATGCTGCCCTGTGGTGGCATGAGAAGCTTCATGCGGTGGTGCACCGCTTGTGGGATGAGCAGTTTGCTGAGTGTAAGGCTGGGCATCAGGACCTGGATGTGTATGAGCGTGCCACGGATTCTAGTTTTGAGGAGTTCTTGAGGAGCGTATAGGCGAGGATGTAGGGCCCCTACTGATTACCAGTAGGGGCCCTACATTTTGTGTGGTGGGTGGCGGTTAGCGGCGCGGTCCGTTACGTCGCTGATTCTGATTCTGCTGCTGGTTTTGGTCTCGGCGTCGTTCTTGACGACGATCCCGCTGATTCTGGTTACTCTGCTGCCGTTGCTGATTATTCCGGCGCTGCTGCTGACCTTGATTCTGAGACCGCTGATTCTGCTGACGCTGATCATTCGAGCCAAGAATCTGCTCCCGCGCACGCTCCATCCGCTCATACGAGGTCTTAACAGCCTGAAGTGCCGGAGGGATAGGAGTGCCACGACGGTTCAACTCCTCAAAGGCCTGCTTCTGACGGGGAGTCATATCACCACGCGCAATACTCTGAGCAACAGCCTGAGCAGGAGACAACTGATGCTGATGACCTTGCGCCTGCGCCCGGGAGTACGCATCCCCAACACCCTCTTGGGCCTTGGGTTGCAGGATACGTCCCTGACCCTCAGGTAAAGAATGTGAAAGGCTAGCTACGACTTCTTCACGGACGAAACGACCACTCGCTACCTGCATGAGCGCACCATCAGAGAGCTTTTCGATCGGGACAGTGGCTGCGACAATGTTGAGCGCGTTCATCTGAGTCTGCTGGTTCTGTCCAGGAGCAAGGTCAAGGTACCTGTGGCTGAGTGCATCGTAGACCTCTAGATTGTCTTTGATGGTCTCAAAAAGGGTGTAGTCAGAAGAGTTAAGAACCTTCTGAACGGCATAACAGACCGCGTCGGGGGTCCACAGGAGTCTCTCCGCACTCGGAGATACCTGGATACGATCGATAGGCTCGATCAGACCGGCCTGGATAAAGTTCGAGATAGCATCCAAATCCAGCTGGTTCTCTTTATCATTCCTCATGCGTTCAAAGACGAACGCGTAGACCGGGTTATCTCGATCTTGTCCCTGCTGAATCAGAGAAAGCATATTGCTGTGGCGTGCTTGCCTGATGAAATCTACCTGCGTGTCAGCATCCGGGGAATAATCGACAGCAGTACCTACCGTAATGATTGCTGCGCCAGGCGGAAGCTGCTGGTGTACTAGTTCAAGAAGAGCCTGACTTCGATCAAGGCTGACTCGGTTCGCATGGTAGAAATCGCCTTGCAGATTCGTCAGTGCGTCTCGGAGGTTCTTGACCTGGTCAGCTTCGACAATGACAGCTGTCATAGAGTAGAACCCCTGATGCATGCCGTATCCGTCATCGCTGACTTTAGGAGGTCGGTAGGTTTCGTCCACGAACGCGAAACGAGGAGCGTCGCTGTTTCTCTCGTAGAAACCGACGATACGAGAATGGTAATCTCGTTCGAATCTATCGGAGGGGTTAGTGATAAAGGCCTGTTGGTAATCACTGATGAGGTGATGGGCGGAAGAATTGGAAGACACCTTTGGTTCCTTCACAAAGTTGTTGCGGTTGGTGTTCGGTTTTGCTATAGTTATGGTAGCAAGGTAAAGCAAGAACCCTGAGGTAGTCGCCGTAAGGCGAGGAGGTATACTGGGTGAGCCGTAGTGGGTATGCCGATGTAGGTCGGCCGAAGCTACGGACCTTGCGCATAAGGCACCCGCTGAGGGTGCCTTTTTTGTGCCCACATTCATGATCTGGGCGCCTCAACCACGTCTTACATGAAGAATGGGGGGTAAGAAGCCACAATACGGGCTTCTTACCCCCTCTTCTTATACGCCGCTACGAGACGCCAGGACCGCGCACACCACGACGGGCCTGCTCATGCATCTGCTGCGCCTGACGTTCCTGCATCTGACGCTGACGCTGCTGCTGGGCCATCCTCTGTTGCTTCGCTGCCTGATCATCCGGCTGATTCCTCAACCGATCATCCAGACTACGGGTCCGCTCCACCATCTGACGGACCCTCTCAGCACGCGCTTCACGCTCTCGACGCAACCGCTCTTCCGTCTCACTCATCATCTTCTCCTTACCACTAACCTGTGCCTGAACCGGCACCTCACCAGAGCGCTTCTTCGCCCGCTCCGACAAGCGTGCCGCCTTACCAACATGCTTCACCTGTTCAAGCACACCCAACACAGCCTTAGCCGCACGAACCTTCACAGCAGACTGCACCTGCAAGGGTGCGCCCTCAGAAGCCAGCCGGGCGTTATTGCCCCGCTGGCGTGCCTCATGCACCATCCGTGCAGGTAGTACCGCCGGCTCACTATCGGGCACGTTGTACGTACGGCGCAATGCATCAGCCTCGCCGGCTACACGAACCCACCTGCGGAAGGCCCGCTTGCGGGTCGGTACCGGGCCCAAAGCCTTCACCCACGCCGGAGCCTTACCTGCTTGCACCTGACGTGCCAGCTCTTCACCCCGTGCACGGACCAGCTTCCCAATCTCACGAGAACGCGCCCGCAAAATTGTGCCCAGTCGGCTATGACGGACCGCCGGGTGCTTCTCCCAGAATCGGTCCAGTAGATGCCCTGATACTTCCTTGGGGCTTACCTTCGACGGGTCCACGGACGAGCCGGTAGCAGACACGACCTGACGGACCTTCTGCTCTTCCCGCAGCACCTGGTGTACCGTGAACCGCCCTGAAGTACGCGGGATTTCGCCGCGGATAATCTGCTCCAGCTCACGCTGATCTCCACTGATACCCCACCGGCGGCGAGTAATCTCAGCGTCCATGTCTCCCAAAGCCTCTCGCATCTGAGCAGGCACACCAGCAGCGTCTGTACCCTGAGACTTCAACGCGTGCTCGGTGCGTTCGCGCAGCACCAGCAAATCCTCGGTCTTCACCAAAGCATAGGGGTTCGTGTACCAGTCCGGGTCATCAAGAACCGGCTGCTGTGCAGGCTGAGTGTTACGCTCATGAGCTTCAGCGCGAGTAATCAACGCCGCCAAGTGCTCATCGGAGACAGAGGCCAGCGGACGAGTAGCCGCCGCCTGCACTGTTTGAGTGCTCAGCTGCTCCACACGCCATCCCAAAACGGCCGCAGCATCCATCGGAGTATCAGAATCTCCACTCAGGGCACGACGTGCATAAGCACGCTCAATAAGAGCGGGCACATCTACCCCGTCCCGGTGCATTTGACCCAACTGTTGAGCCAACGCCCCGAAACCTTCAGAGCCCAACACTGCCGCAATATCAGTATCCACGACAGCCAAGTCACCATGAGCTGCACGCCTCATGCCTTCAGTGACTAGACCAGCAACAACGGCACGCTGAGCCAATTCAGCGTGCTCTGCGTATTCAGCGAGTGCCGCCGCAGTATCCATCTGCTGCGCACGGATTGTATCCACGCTCTCGTGCACGCTCAGCTGCGCTTCACTATCGTGACGGGCGGCGACAGTTTCCAGCACCTCATCCAGCTTCTCGCCTTCGCCCAGGTTCACGTAGAGGCGGTTTTCCTCACGTCCGCGGGATAGGCCCACGTAGGCGCCTGCACGGTCAGTGCGGCTATCGACCAGAGCGTGCGCGGTGTCTACGGTGGCGCCCTGCGCACGGTGCACGGTCAGCGCGTAGCCCAGCTCAACATTCTCGCGCACGTATTCTGCGGGCAACGTGACGGTACCGCCGTGCTCGAGGTGGCGCACCTTGAGCGAACCATCCTCACTCACGCTCTCAATGCTCCAGCGGTCACCGTTCTTGACGAAATCACGGCCTGCAAAGACCGGTAGGCTACGGTCGTTACGGCGGGTCACAATCGTATCCCCCGTATATGCGGTTGCCTGACCTGCACCGGGTGCAGATCCAGGGCGCAGGGTAACGCTGTCGCCGGTCTGCTTATCTGAGGTGGAGATACGGTGCGCCTGAGCCAAAGCATTCAGTGCCGCGACGGACTCATTAGAAGAGCCCATCATCAGCGACGTTTTCCCGGCGGCAATATCTCGCTGGTAGGCGGCGAAGACCTGCTGAGTCATCGCTTCGCTGTCGCCGGCGGCTACACGGCCCTGGTCGCGGTACCACGCGAACGGCTCATCAGGACCAACCGGCGCCGGCTCACGAAGGCGCAGCGTGGCCGCCGCTTCTTCTTCATTCTTAAAGCGGAACAATTCATCGAGGTGGACCGCACCGACTTCACGGTCAATCAGGCGCAGGGCACCACCTGCACCTACAGCAGAGAGCTGCCGGTCATCACCCATCACGCGCACCAGCGCGCCGCGCTCACGAGCGATGTGTACCAGTGCGTCAAAATCACCGGTGGACACCATCCCGGCTTCGTCGATGAGAAGCACATCACCGGGGCCGATACTGAGCGGGCTGGCCTTTGCTCCATCCGTATTCGCCGCCAAAACCTTAGCGACTGTATCGGCACCGATACCTAGCTCATCGCCTAGGACTTTCGCCGCCGCCGCGGTCGGTGCCATACCAATCACACGACCTCCGGCGGCTTGAATCGTCTCCACGGCAAGAGAGACAGAGGCGGTTTTACCGGCACCAGCGGCACCAATACCCGCTACGAGCAGACGCTCAGAGAGGGCGAACTCGCGCGCGAGTGCTTCTTGACCAGCCGGAAGCGAGAAGCCCTTTTCTGCCAACTTTTCGCGGCGTTCCTGGAGCTTCTGCTCGAAAACATCGAAGCCCGCCGCCGGAATCACGGGCGCGGTTGCAGCGTCCAAAATGCGAAGCTCAGCGTCTACCATCTCCTGCGTGGTCAACAACTCAGAATCACGACGCACAAAGCTACTCGTACCATCTGCACGCATGAACTGAGGCGCTACCAAACGCTTATTCTCACCGCTCAGACGCAGAATCTGCTCATCGAGGGCACGGTAAATAGCACCGCTGATACTCTCATCGGTGCTGTGCTGGTTCCTTCCTGCGGGGTTAACAGGAAGGCCTACTTCACGTAGATACCGGGTTGTTTCTGCCTCCACGTGGGAGCGGCGGAATACGGCCCGCTGAGCGGTCACCCGGTCAAGAATCTGCTGCGCATGCTCTTCGGGGGTGCGCGAAAGGAACTCGTCCTGCACCTGTTCCCGCTTGGTGCGTGCCTGTTTACTCGCGGCCTGAAGGTGCTCCCGAAGCTCTGATTCGGTCGGAATAATCACCTCACCGGAAACGGACTGCGCCTGCGATATCCACTGCTCATGAAGGTCTTTGAGGCTCTTGGCCTCACCTTTATGCGGGCGAGTAGCCAAGGTCGCCTGCTGGGCAAGCTCCAGCAGCGCCTTACGTCCTGGCGCATGCCCATGACGCTCCACATACTCGCCTGTTAGGCGCTCCAACTCAGCAGAAATCTCAGAACGACGGGCGCTAAAATGCTCAATCATGGACCGGTCAATACCGGCAATTTCCATGACCGGTGATGTACCGCTCTTAGAGGAATCAGGTACACACACCAGGCCCAGTTCAGACTCTAGGTATTCCGCTAGCTTCGCGTTATACAACTCGCTCGCTGCCACGTTCCACTGATATAACGTGCGCCCATCAATAGCGGACCACTGCCCGTCTGAGCCTTTCACCCGGTTAGAAATGACCAGGTGATCATGCAAATTCGGGTCCCCTGAACGCGAGTCCCAGTGCCTAAACTTGGTGGCAATCAGACCGCCATCAATATCAATCTGGCGGACGCCGTTACGGCCACGACGTGTCATGACTACCTGGTCTTCCAGGAACTTCACGACGTCCCCAATGGCCGCTTCATGCGCTTTCTGTACACCCTCGCGGAGGGTCTCATCTCCTAGACCCCACGCCAAGGACACACTTTTTGGCGGCGTGAGAACCATATCGAATCCGGCCACGGCGTTGCTCTGCGGCTTGGATTCACGGGCGATAAACGCCACGAGCTGCTTATCGGTAGGCTCTACACCGTGCTGTTCACGGTACAGGATAGCACCCACACGGTGACGGATTCCTTTCAGCTCTTCAGCGGTCGGGTCGATGTGCTTGGTGTCGCGGAAGCGGCGCACTTCTTCCTGAACTGCGCGGGTAAATTCGGTGGATCCATCACGCTGTGCGTGCAGGTTTGGGGCGACGTTCTGCTGAAAGTGCTCATCAATGGCACGCTGTGCAGCGTGCTTCGCTTCGGTTGCTTCATGCTCTAAGAGACGGTAGTTTGCCATGAACTCGGCGCGATCAGGTCGGGGTGCCTCGGGGTTCTTGAGGTACTCGCCCTTGACGATTCGGTGACCTGCCGCGCGGTAGCGTGCCAAATGCTTTGAAACCGTCATCTGCGACGGGACACGACCATAAAGGTGCTCCAAATCGGAACAAATTTCCTGCTGGGTCTTACCCTCTCGGGTACCCTCAATAATCAGAAAAGCACGCTCTGCAGCCCGCTGATGCACCTTATCCCACGCCTCAGAACGCACCGCATCGTACATCTCAGGGGTGGACTGCTGAAGAAGGCTCGTCACCTCATCAGTATCTAAAGGGGTGAACTTGTGCCCAAAAAGTACGTCCATCTGAGCCTCAGAAACATTCCCCTCAAGACCCAATTCAGCAGCACCGGCACCAACCCACTGCCCCGGAGGCATACCCTCCAGCGTGTAATAATCACCCAACTCACGGTCACTAGAGCGCAACACATCACCGGTCGCTACCTCATGCGTGTAGTACCGGTAGCCCTCTCCAGCGGTGAGCTTATGGACGGTCAGCATGCCCTCATTCTACCCTTGAATCTTATTGAGAACAACTCAAAATAAAACCCTGATTTATTTGATGCATGAGGTGTGACAAAAATAGAGCGAAGCGTTTAGCTCCTCAGCGTGCGAGGAACGAGCACACCTCAGAGGAAGCTGCTGAACGAGACGCGGTTTTGTCCGACACGGGGTGTGTCGCGCTCATCCACAGGCGGCGCCGGTGTGCGTGATGAGCCCTGCTCTCTGGAAGGAGCTTGCGGGAGGAAAGAGAAGGCACAGGGCTCTCATGCATTCCAGGCAGCGAAGGTTAGGGAAGACGCGCACACCTCGTGTGTCAGGACGCATGATAGAGAGAGGAGCTTGCGGGGTGAATCAATCTGCGGGCTGTCCACAGGTGGGTGCAGATGACCGTTCCGTAGCGTGCCAACTGTGGGAGAGCGAAACCGGCGGCGCAGCCGCCGGTTTTCCCGTCACCGGTGACGGGAAAAGTCGCGTACCCTATCCCCTAGCATGTAGTATCTAGAGTGAAGAATGTATGAACGGACCCAATAAAGTTCATAATCATCATTGAGAACAGACGCCCCGAACCTCAGCTGAGGTTCGGGGCGTCTGTTGCCGTGTAGGCACTAGGGGGTGGTGAGGTTAATGAGGGAATCTCCGTGACCCGGCCGGCTGAAAAATAAGACCCTCAAGGTTAAACTAGAGACTAAATACATACCTGTCCCCTTCTTCAGGCCGAAAGGACAACCTGATGACTCGATCTCCTCGTAGCGCGGCAGCACGCCGCGCCCGCGAAAATGCCGCCGCCTTCGCAGAACGCGAAGCAAAGCTGCTGAACCTGGCTGAAAAATTCTTCGCCCTGGAAGCTAACAGCCCGGCGGCAAAACTGGAAGCCGACATCAAAGCACAGGAGAAGAAACTCGCCGCCCTGCGCGAAAAGCTTGTGAACGCACAGGCTGAAACTCAACAGCACCTCGCCGAGCCGGTCGCCGAAATGAAAGCACTGAAGGTTCCCAAGGACGAGATCGCGGCACGTCTCGGTCTCACCCGCGCCGAAGTGAACGCGCTTCTACGCGCAGCACAACCTAAAGACTAACGCCTCAAAAATATGAGGGTGGGTCCAACACACACCGCGTGTTGGACCCACCCTCATATTTCCTAAAAGAGCTGCGTTTGCCCTTCCATAACCATTCCGCGGCCTAGCCGGTCTACGGCGTCTTGATCGTACCCGTGGGCTAGGGTGAGCTCACGTAGCGCTCTAGAGTCTGCGGCACGCTCGGCTCGACTCCGGCGAAGAAAAGCGAGGCCGTGCAGGTTATCGCGGCCGCGCGCCGCGCGTTCGCGCATATTCGCGGCATGGTCGCCAAGAAAAAGATGAGAGCCTGCGGTCGCTTCGGCACGTACGCAGAGCGGATTATCGCACAGGTGAGTGACCATCTCCGCAGCTTCCACCTCATCACTGCCGAAGGTGAGGGCGGCGGCGTATCGGTGGGCACGCCACATTTTTTCCCCTGCCTCCGTGTTCGGGTCTTTGACCCAGAACCTGCCGTAGCCGTCAGCGCCGATAGCTCCGACCCATACCCAGCACGCGCCGGGTGTCTCCCCCTTGACGACCTTCTCCCAGAACCGGCGGGTCTCCTCGCTCTGGCTAGGCTGCATCAGTGTACTCCGCTCCAGCATATTTACCGATACGGTCGAGCACCGCATAGACCGTATGGCGGCTACAGCCCATCTTGCGGGCAATAGCCATTTTAGGAACGCCCAAGGCATCTAGCCTGCGCACTTCGCGCGCCTGCTCAGGGTTGAGCTTTGGGGCGCGGTCATATTTGCCCTTAGCCTTGGCAATGGCGATTCCTTCAGCCTGCCGCTCACGAATGATAGAGCGCTCCAGCTGCGCGACGGCGGCAAGAATCGTCAGCATGAACTCGCCCTGCGGCGTGTCAGTGTTCAGGGCGGGGTTGTCGAGGAATTCGACGTGTACGCCGCGGTCTTTGAGTCCCTGGACGATGTCGAGTAGGTCGCGGGTGGAGCGGGCGAGGCGGTCGGCGCTGGTCACCTGCAGGACGTCGCCGTCGCGAAGGTAGCGCATCATCTCCTGGAATTGCGGGCGGTTGCTGGTCTTGGCGGCGCTGACCTTTTCGATAAAGATTTTGTCGCACTCGACCTCGAGTGCTTCAAGCTGCCGCGCGATATTTTGGTCTACTGATGAGACGCGGGCGTACCCGACGATTTGCCCGATAAATTCATCGCTGGATTGACTCATAACATCCAATTCCCACTAGGTTTGCCTGTCAGGGTTTATTCTATCGTTCGATAGACAGTGAAACACCCCGCCACAGTGACCTGTGGCGGGGTGTTGGTGGGGGTATACCTTAAAGACGCCGCCGGGGCGCCCAAAGGGTTAAACCCTTTGGGCGCCCCGGCGGCGTGCGGGGATATACAGTCTGGCACCCCTGGGGGTCCTCCCCTGTTGTGGTGGCGCAGTGGGTTACTACTGCTCGGTGGGGGTTTGCGTCTTTTGGCGTAGGCGTCGTCCCCACTCGCCAAATTCGGGGCGGGTGGTGTAGTCGGTGTTCCACGCCTCGACGGTTGCCGGTAGCCAGATTTTTTTATCGCCGTGCGAGATGAAATCTGGCTCGGGTAGCTCGCCTCGGCGTAGTAGACCTGCGGGGGTCATGCCAAGGAAGCGTGCCATTTCTGAGATGCCTACGATCAGCATGCCAGCCATGGGGGTCCTTTCGTTAGTCTTCGCTGCGGTGGCGTCGTCCGATATGCCATGCGTATGCATGGATGAGGGCTGCCAGTGCGAGCAGTCCGAAGGTAATAGCGGATACGACCGGGTAGGTGGGAAGCAACACTACCGCGCCGATAATGGCGATAGCGTAGGGAAGGGCTGCGCTTAGGGTCTTCTTCATAGGGTGTTACCTCGTGTACTATGAATGTATCGGGTGCCCCCGGCACCCGGCACTAGAGTAGCGGCTCTAGTACCGGGTTGAGGGGTTTTTACCGCTTACTTATCGTTCTTCGGTTTCTTGAAGACTTCGATGAGCTTGGTGATTGCGGTGATGACGGTGGCAATGCCGCCAAGCGCCGCGCCAATCGAGGTAAGCAATGCGGTAAGTTCCGAAACATTCATAGAATGTACCTTTCTCTATTAGATTGTGAATACCTGAATAATCGGTTTGATTGCCAGGCTTGGAGTGTTGAAGTTTGCCCCTTCAACACTATTAGTATAGCACGTTTTATACTTATATATCAAGTTTTTCAGGTTTTTCTACGAAAATACCCCCTGTTTTCAGGGGGTATTTTCGTGTGTGCTGTCTTGTGTCTAGGCGTGCTGCGCCTTCTCGTATTCCCGAAGGGCTCGGTAGGCTCGCACCTGGTAGAACACTGCTGCGGACAAGATAATCAATGAAATGACATTGACAGCCGAAAGGTTCGACAGTGCGCGCATAAAGAGAAGGGACTCAAGGGGGAAGAGTGCCCAAAAAATCTTGCTCATAGTTAATCCTTTCTGATACCATGAAGCCGTCAAGAACTTTGGACAGGTTACCCGCAAGCTCCGAAATAGCTTCCAAGGTTCTAACCTTTCTATATGTAATTTTCAATGTCTAGAGAATGTAATTCCTAGACTTGGACATGTTAGGAATTGCGACTTCCTAACATAATAATTATATCAAGAAAACCGGTGATAATTCAATTTATCGCCG
>ERZ1674051.112-NODE-112-length-23984-cov-11.697229_pt1 | contig 23984 bp, 19 predicted proteins | sample MGYA00581125_ERZ1674051 | MGnify/ENA primary metagenome ERZ1674051 (study PRJEB41354, sample SAMEA4873326) | human saliva metagenome | biome: human-associated habitat [ENVO:00009003]; feature: mouth environment [ENVO:08000002]; material: saliva material... | reverse complement strand
CCTATACCTACATCTATGTATTTTGCAAAGGAGTAAGAGAAGGGGGCTATGAATGGCGTATTTTTACCCACGCGACATAGCAACTTTACTCACTATAAATCATAGTAATAACCATGCGTAAGCTTTACGCCCTCATGCTCTCACTGCAGATCCTTCTGGCTTCAGCCATCGGTCTCAGCAGTTAGCTGGCAGCACAAGAGCGGCCGACTGATGCCAACATTATTGGGCACATCACAGATGCGAAGACTGGCGAACATCTCTCAGGTGTCACCATCGCTATCAAGGGTACGACCTTCGGTACGGCTACCGATGCCACAGGGCACTACTTCCTCAAGAACCTCAAGCAGAAGAGCGTGACACTCGTCATGCGCGGTCTCGGTTATCTCAGCCAAGAGCGCACCGTGGAGATCATCCCTGGTAAGGTCGTCGAAGTGAACTTCGATGCAGAGCCAGACAACATCCGTATCGATGAGGTCGTCGTCTCCTCCAACCGTCAGGCTACCCTACGCCGTCTCGCTCCGACGCTCGTCACCGTGCTTGACACCAAGCTCTTCGAGAGCACCAATGCTACTAACCTCGCCCAAGGGCTGATCTTCCAGCCAGGTGTGCGTGTCGAGAATAACTGCCAGAACTGCGGCTTCAATCAAGTACGTATCAATGGCCTCGACGGGCGCTACTCACAAATCCTCATCGACAGCCGTCCCATCATGAGTGCACTGGCAGGGGTCTATGGTCTGGAGCAGATCCCCACGAATATGATCGAGCGTGTCGAGGTCGTACGTGGCGGTGGCTCTGCCCTCTTCGGCTCCTCTGCTATCGCAGGGGTGATCAACATCATCACCAAGGAGCCTCAGCGCAATAGCTTCTCCTTCAATGAGAGCCTTGGCTTCTCGGGCTTCAAGGATCTGGACAATAACCTGAGCTTCAACGGCTCACTCGTCAGCGATGACAACCGTGCTGGCGCCATGGTCTTCGCACAGGCTCGCTACCGCAAGGAGCACGACGTCAATGGCGATGGCTACAGCGAGCTTGGTCGTCTTGACTCCCGCTCGCTCGGCTTCCGTGGCTACCTCCGCCCCACAGACTACACGCGTCTGACGGGCGAAGTCCACACCTTCAGCGAAGCCCGTCGCGGTGGTGACCACATCGACTGGCCCGAGCAGGTAGCCGGCGTAGCTGAGTCCATTCGCCACTCCGTATATAGCGGGAACCTGAAGTTCGACGGCTACAGCGAAGACTACAAGCACCACTTCCAGCTCTACGGCTCCGCTCAGCACATCACCCGTAACAGCTACTACGGTGGTATCGGTGAGACGAAGCTCCGCAACAAAGCAGGCGACAAGTACATCGATAAGGATGGCAACGAGACTACCGACGAGGGCAAGGCTGTGAATGCAGGCTCTATCGGTCGCCCCATCCACACCTCTGACTACGGGAAGAACTTCGGTATCACCCGTGGGATGACGTGGGTCGGTGGTGCACAGTACACCTATGACTTCGACCACTTCCTCTTCATGCCTGCTCAGCTCCTCGCTGGTGCTGAATACAGCTATGACCGCCTCGAGGACAAGATGCCTCTGAGAGAATGGGAGACTGAGAAGACCGTCAGCGATGGCTTCGACCTCAGCGCTAACCCCGTCTCCCTCTCCCCTGCCCTGCGTCAGGTCATACGCAACGCCAGCCAGTTCGCCCAGATCGAATGGAAGAACGACCGCTGGAGCGTCCTGCTCGGCACACGTCTCGATGAGAACTCCGCCGTCAAGAAGGCTATCTTCAGCCCCCGCGCTACCCTGCGCTACAACCCCACGAAGAATATCAACATCCGCGCTACCTATGCCAGGGGCTTCCGTGCTCCTCAGGTCTTTGACGAAGACCTTCACGTCGGGGTCGTCGGTGGTGAAGCACAGCGTGTGACCAATGCTGAGGACCTTCGTCCTGAGATCTCCCACTCCTTCAGCCTGAGCAACGACATGTACTTCACCCTCGGTGGTGCACAGGTCAACGTCCTCGTCGAAGGCTTCTACACCCGTCTGCTCGACGTCTTCACGAACTACAAGGACAAGTCTGAGAACGGTATCTCCTACTACACGCGCCACAACTATGGGATCGATGACAATGGTCAGCAGGTCTCCTCGGGTGCCAAGGTCCTCGGGCTGAACCTCGAGGGTAAGATCGCCTATCGCTGGCTCTCTCTCCAGGCCGGCCTCACGCTCACCAGCAACAAGTACGACGTCAACCAGGAATGGGGCGTACGTCAGAAGGTCCAGGGCGACCACGATGCGGCCTACTACGAGTCCTTCGTGCCTAAGGCTGACGGCTCTGACTTTGACAATGTCGCTGTAGACAATGAGCCTCAGACCATCTCGATGACCTCTAAGGAGATCACTCGCACGCCCTCTACCTACGGCTACTTCACGATCGGCATCAATCCCGTCCGTCCGCTGAACATCTCCCTCACGGGTACCTTCACGGGCTCAATGTATGTCCCTCACGTAGTCAAGTGGGGGCAGAACTCTGCAGTCACCGACCGCGAAGCTATCGCAGCAGGCCTTCGTCCCAAGAATGGCTATAAGCTTCCTCTCGTAGACGCTACGGGTGCTGCTATCCTCGAAGATGGCGCACAGAAGGAGGTCGATGTAGAGTGGAACGAGCTGGTCAAGACCAAGAGCTTCTTTGATCTCGGCGCTAAGATCACCTATGACCTGCGCCTCTTCTCTAAGAGCAATGTCCAGCTCTACTGCGGTATCAACAACCTCTTCAACGCCTTCCAGAGCGACTACGACTTCGGTCCAGACCGTGACAGCGGCTATATCTACGGTCCCACGATCCCTCGCTCAGGCTACTTCGGAGTGAAGTTCACCTTCTAATCCTCCCCCTATCGCCCGAGGACAAGACGTCCCAAGTGCGACACGATTTAGAGGCTGCCCCTACCTTCTCCATCGAAGTGTAGGGGCAACCTCTATATATAGGTATATAGACTATGCACCGAATATCTTAAATTTGCGGGTGAGTATATGCTGGGGCGCGTACGCTCTGGCACAATCAAGACAAGCGAATGGACACTGAGACCACCTACCTCTTAGCCTCCCCAGACACGCTGGAGCCCGTAGCGCGCCAATTCATCGAGGAGGTCCTCCCCTGGGGGGATATCTTTGCCTTCTATGCCCCGATGGGGACCGGCAAGACGACCTTCATCAAGACCCTCTGCGAAGCCCTCGGCGTGCAGGATGTCATCAATAGCCCGACCTTCTCTATTATCAATGAATATCGCGCTGAACCCTCGGGAGAACTCATCTACCACTTTGACTGCTATCGCCTGGAGAAGCTCAATGATGCGCTGAACCTCGGAGCCGAAGATTACCTCCAGAGTGGCGCACTCTGCTTCATTGAGTGGCCAGAGGTCATAGAGGACATCCTACCAGCTGACACGGTACGCGTCACTATAGAGGAGATCGAAGGCGGGGCACGACGCCTCACCGCACGCTATAATAAGACGGAGGACAAGTAATGCTTAATCCATTTGAGACGGGTCAGGCCCGTGTACGCGGTAGCATCGAGGTGATCTGCGGCTCAATGTTCAGCGGTAAGACAGAGGAGCTCCTTCGTCGCCTGCGCCGCGCCAAGATCGCAGGACTACGCGTAGAGATCTTCAAGCCCTCAGTAGACACCCGCTATGATGAGACCGAGGTCGTCTCCCACGACCGCAATGCTATCGCCTCTACGCCGATAGACAACTCATCAAACCTTCTCCTCTTAGCTTCAGACGTCGACGTCATCGACATCGACGAGGCACAGTTCTTCGATGAGCACCTCCCCGAGGTCGTCGAGCAGCTGGCAGACCAGGGGATCCGCATCATCCTCGCTGGACTGGATATGGACTTCCGTCGCCAGCCTTTCGGCCCTATGGCGCAGCTCTGCGCTATAGCAGACTCGGTAGACAAGATCCACGCGATCTGCGTAGGCTGTGGGAGCTGGGCGAACTACTCCTACCGCCTCGTCTCTGGTGAGCAGCAGGTCATGCTCGGTGAAGCCAAGGAGTACAGCCCGCTGTGCCGTACCTGCTACCTCAAGCACACACAAACCAACAAGGAATCCTAACCCCACGACGATAATGAATACCAATAAACTCCTCACTCTCGGAGCTTCTACCGCACTATCACTCACGCTCCTCTCGAGCTGCGTCATCGCTATTGGCTCAAACAAAGAGCAGAATACGACCTACTCACCAAGTGGGAAGGTAGCTTATGCGATGAGCCCTACCCTCGGCGGTAAGCTCTTCTCGTCAGCCTGGATCCAGCGCTCTGCCGAGTACAAGGCACTCTGCCAGCAGGCCTATAATATCGCTACCGAGCGTCTCGTAGCAGCTACATCGACACCCTTAGCCTCGGGCGAAAAGCGCTGGGCTATCGTCACCGACATCGATGAGACCATCGTCGACAACACAGCGAACTCCGTCTACCAAGCACTCAAGGGCGAGGACTACTCCCAGCCTTCGTGGGACCGATGGTGCGATCAAGCTGACGCCGTAGCCCTGCAGGGCGCTGTCGAGTTCTTCCGCAAGGCCGATGCACTCGGTGTAGACATCTACTACATCTCCAACCGTGATGAGGTCAACCGGGCTGGTACGAAGAAGAACCTCCGTGATCTGGGCTTTCCACAGGTAGAGGATAGCCACTTCATGTTCAAGGACAAGTCCTCCGACAAGACCTCCCGTCGCAATGAAGTCCTCAAGACGCACAACATCCTGATGCTCCTCGGTGACAACCTCGGGGACTTCGACCACTTCTTCGATGTACGTGACGAGGCCGTGCGTGATCAGGGCGTCTTACGCTTCGCCGCTGAGTTCGGCAAGCGCTTCATCGTCCTACCCAACCCCAACTACGGTGCTTGGGAGCCTGCGATGAACGGAGGCTATCCTGACCTCAAGACCAAGGACGGCAAGCTCACTACGATCCTTCGCACTCAGCGTAAATAACACACTCCCCTACTACACTACTTACCTTAGACCATCAGAACCCCATGCTTACACCCACACAGATACGACAGATCACTGCTCTCATGCACCGTGAAGTCGTACCCGCTACAGGCTGTACCGAACCTGCAGCCGTAGCCCTCGCCGTAGCCTATGCTGCGGCACAGACGACCGCTGAGCCCCGCTCGATAGAAGTCCTGCTCAGTGGCAATATGCTCAAGAACGCTATGGGCGTCGGTATCCCCGGCACGGGGACCTTCGGTATCCCCATCGCGATCGCTCTCGGTGCTATCTTAGCAGCACCCGAGAAGCAACTGGAGCTCCTCGACACCTTCACTGACGAGGGGCTTCATCAGGCCCAGAAGCTTGTAGCAAGCGGCTGCATCCAGATCGGGCTGAAGGAAGGTGACAACGTCGACCGCCTCTACGTCGAAGTCCTACTTACCGATACAGAGGGCCGTCTATCGACTGCCATCATCCAGGCTACTCATACAGGCCTCACGGCACTCACCTATGATGGTGAAGACCGCTTCGTGCCACGTACAGCAGATACGCCCTGCACGAAGTGTCCCGAGGCTAAGGACGAAGAGGAGACGATCGCCTTGAACTTCGACCTCGTCTATGAGTACGCTCTGCATGGCCCGCTGGAGGAGCTTGACTTCATCTACGAGGCTGCACTGCAGAATAAGCGCGCCAGCGAGTACTCCTTCACTCACAGCTATGGGCATAGCCTCGGCAAGCTCATCAATAGCGATATGGGACGTCGCTACCTCGGCAATACGCCCCTTACACAGATGCTGGCCTATACCAGCTCTGCCTGCGACGCTCGTATGGATGGTGCCCCCATCACGGTGATGAGCAATTCGGGTAGCGGCAATCAGGGGATCTCCTCGATGCTTCCCGTCCTTACCTTCGCCGAAGAGCAAGGCGCAAGTCGTGAGGTCACCACTCGAGCTATCATGCTCAGTAGCCTCCTCGTCGTCTACATCAAGCAGCTCTTGGGACGTCTCTCCTGCCTCTGCGGGATGGTCGTCTCAGGGATTGGCTCCGCCTGTGCTATCACCTACCTCATGGGTGGTACGAAGGAGCAGTCTATCGGAGCAGTAAAGAATATGATCGGTAACGTCTCGGGGATGATCTGTGACGGTGCTAAGCCCAGCTGTAGTCTCAAGGCCTCGACGGGTGTGAGCTCTGCACTCATCTCCGCTATGCTCTCTATGCAGGGGCACGTCGTCACCGCTACCGAGGGTATCGTAGACGATGATATCGACATCTGCATCCGCAACCTCGCTGACCTCGGTCGTGATGGCATGGCCCAGACCGACCTCAAGGTCCTCAAGATCATGACGAGCAAGGGCAAGCGTAATGCTTAGCCCCCGCTATTTGGGTTCACCGATAGTGTCCCGCTCGTCTCACATATGTAATCAGCTACTATTGGATGAACCCAAATAGAACGATGCACTTTGCGCTCAGCTTCCTGGCAGGATCCCTCCTGCTATGGGGCTGTGCGAACCAAGGTACACCCGAAGGTGGCCCCTTTGACACGGAGCCACCTCGCCTCCTACAAGCCTCACCTGCAGTGAAGGCTACGGGGGTCAATATGCGCCACTTCACCCTGACCTTCGATGAGAACGTCAAGCTCTCGAGCCAGACGGACAAGATCATCGTATCCCCTCCCCAGCGTGAGGCAGCACGTATCACAGCCAACGGGCGCCACGTCTCCATCGTGCTCTCCGACACCCTGCGCCCTAATACGACCTACAGCTTCTACTTCGATGATGTCATCGTAGACAACAACGAGGACAACCCGCTCGAAGGCTTCAGCTACCTCATCTCCACAGGTGGGCAGATCGACTCGATGCAGCTGGCGGGTCGGGTCATCGATGCCTTGACCTTCGAGCCTGTCGAAGGGCTCATCGTAGGGGCTTATCCCGCTGCAGATATCAACGATAGTACGCTACGTAAGCGTCCCTTCCCCTATGTCAGTAAGACCAATAAGCTGGGATTCTTCACCATGCGTGGGCTTCCTAACAGCACCTACAAGGTCTTTGCGACGAAGGACAACGATGCGAACTATCAGTACAGCGACCGCAGTGAAGGTCTTGCCTTCTCTCGCGAGAGCTTCCAGACGACACTACGCGATAGCATGCGTACCGACACGATACGCATCGACTCCATCGTGCGCCGTGACACGCTTCACCGCGACTCACTCGTCACCTATCCCTTCACCTACTACTTCCCTCGCGACATCGCCCTACGCTATTCGGTAGCGAAGGTGCAGCAGTACGGGCTCGAGCGACACAGCCGTCCCGATAGCTTGATCTGCCGACTGGAGTTCCTCGCTGAGCCTAAGAAGCTCCCTCGCCTTCGTTCGCTGGACAAGCCAACCACACCAGCCGAATCCCTCTACTGGGCTACGGCTAAGGGCAAGGTCGTCGACCTATGGCTGCGTGACAAGGAGCTCCTTGCACGCGACTCGGTGCGCTTCGCTCTCACCTACGAGAAGACCGACTCACTACTCCGCCTGCAAGAGAAGACCGATACGCTCGTCTTCATCAAGCCTCAGGTACGAGCTAAGAAGCACGACAAGACGCACGAAGCTGAGAAGTCTCCTCTACAGATCACCCTCACCGGAGCTTCGGGGGCTTTTGCTGGCACCCCAAGTGACAGCCTCTATGTGACGGCTTCACGTCCCCTTGCAGCCCTCCCCTCCTCTGCGATTCGCCTGGAGGTACAGGAGGACTCACTCTACAAGCCTCAGGACTTCACCATCGTGCAGGACTCGCTGGATCAGCTGCGCTATACGCTCCACTTCCCACGTGCCTATGGCAAGAGCTATCGGGCACGCATTGATTCGGCTGCCGTACGCGATATTTATGGCGCAGCCTGCGACTCTGTCGCCTTCACGCAGCAGATACAGAAGGAGGACGAGTTCGGTCAGCTCACCATCACCCTTCAGGGGATCCGCTCTCACGCCCTCGTCCAACTCATAGACAAGAGCGACGCCGTCCTCCAGCAGTTCTATGGACATGAGGTCAAGGTGGACACGACGCATAAAGCACAGCCCGCTGTAGCCTCAGCCGAAGGCGATAAGGTGCTCGCCGAGCTACTCTCTAAGCAAGCTCCTCAAGCCGCTAAGGCCGATAGCCTCCCCGAAGCAAAGACTCCCGCAGAGTCCTGTCAAGTCTCCTTCCACGACCTGAAGCCTGGTGAGTACTTCGTCCGACTCATCGTCGATACGGACGACAACGCCGCCTTCACGCCTGGAGACTACCCTGATCGTGCCCCCGAGGAGGTCTATTACTACCCACAGGCGATCTCCATCAAGAAGGGCTTCACCTCCGAAGAGCGCTGGGACATCCATACGCAGTCACCTCTGGGCAGCAAGCCCGAAGCCCTGCGCAAGGTCAAGCCCGACGAGGCGAAGAAGAAGCGCGAGGATAAGAACATCGAGTACTACAAGCGCTGGGGACGCAAGCGTCGCTAACTCCTCTCCTCTCCACCCAAAACAGAAGCGGTACAACTCCCATCGGGAGCTGTACCGCTTCTGCTACTATACCGCTATACCGTGGTAGGCTGTTCGCGCCTATCGCTTAGGGAACATATCCGAGTTAATCGCCACGAAGATCCGATCATCATACTCCTTTTGATTACCCTCCAGCCCGAGCGCATCGATAAGGTGCTGGCGAGCTCGTCTCTCCTTCCGCCGATCAAACTTCAATGCAGAATCAGCAGCTGGATCGTAATGGAAGTAGAGCAAGATGACCTCTGGATTATCAAGAAAACGCTTCTTGATGGCTGTCCACCAGATCTGATCCGTGGGCCCGAGGGATAAGCCAAAGAGACAAATCACATCAGCCCTCGCAATGAGGCTAAGACACTCCTCATCGACAAGCGTTCCCCGCCCCTCATTGGCTTGTGGCTTAAGTAAGAGGTCTGCAACATCATCACACCGCCTGCACTGCTCACTTCCGATTTGCTCGCCATGATCTACACCAAGCAGAATTCCACCCTGACCTAATGATCCATGCACATGCTTCACTCCTTGATATATCACGGGGTGACCTTCATGCCCTTCCGCATAGGTAGACTCTCCGACCAGCAAGGCATCTTGGCAGAGGCACTCAAATGATGAAGTATAGTTGAAGGAGATGACGTCAATATACCATGCCTGAGCAATAGTCAGAGCACGAAGCTCTTTCTCCTCTTTCAGCTTGAAGTAGCGATAAGGGTAGGTCAGGTCTTCACGGAACTTCTCGACCTCCTCGGGAGTAGGCTCAAAACTATCGCACTGCGACAGATAGGCCTCTAAGGAGCGATTCATATCCTCGTAGAAGTCACAGAACCCATCAGCATCATCACCAAAGGCTGTAGTAAACTCACCAAGAGCTATCTCTAAGTCCTTCCACTGCTCTTCGCCACGCCCCTCTTGCTCCGCCATCTCGGCAAAGAAGCGCTCCTTATATTTTTTGATAGCCTCCTCTCGCTGGCTGCGACCGTCGCCAAGCTTCGGGGTTTGCCCCTTATAGAACTCTAAAAAGTCTGCATAGCGAGTAGGTAGCCCAAGTCTTAGGTCAAAGCCATTACCTATAAGGTAGAGGACATTCATAGCGATTCTATCAGTAGAGGGTCAGCGTGATGAGGTATACTGTGGTAGGCAGCATCCCGAGGGGAATGTGCGCATAAAGGTACTAAGAATGTGCGCACGCATAGCGAAGCAAGAGTGAACCAATAGTGGTAGGTGATATGAACCTATATTGGTCACTGAGCGAACCTATATTGGTCGACGCGTGAACCTATATTGGTCTGCGCATGAACCTATATTGATCGGAGCACGAACCAATATAGGTTCGCACCCCTACCCCATATTGACTCAAACTATACCCCGATATTAGGCGACTCATAACTATCGTCAGGTCTACGCTGTTAGTAAGTCAGTAAACTACCATACCCTCTACACAGTCTAAAAGAACAGGCATTATGAAACGGAACAGTCTCCGGACACTGACCCTTCTGCTACTACTGGCAGCTGGAGCCTTAGGACTTCGAGCCATGCGCATGCAGACACACCCTTCACCCAACACTCCATCCACTTCACCTATGAAAGAGATCTATTTGGCCGGTGGTTGCTTCTGGGGCACCGAGCACTTCTTCAAGCAAGTACGTGGCGTCATCTCCACGGAGGTCGGCTACGCCAATGGCCATACCTCCCGTCCCAGCTATGAGGAAGTGTGTAGCCACACGACGGGCTTTGCCGAAGCTGTACACATCACCTACGCTCCCGATCAGGTAAGCCTCAGCAAGCTCCTTGAGCTCTACTTCCTGACGATTGACCCGACGTCACTCAATAAGCAAGGTGGCGACGTGGGCGATCAATACCGCACGGGCATCTATTACACCGACACCGCAGACCTACCGACGATCAAGAAAGCCATCGAGACGCTACAGCGTGAGCACACACAGCCCATCGTCATCGAGGTAGAGCCCCTCCGCAACTTCTACGACGCTGAGACCTATCATCAGGACTATCTGGACAAGAACCCATCGGGCTACTGCCATATCCGCCCCGAACTCTTCCAGATCGCTCGCGAGGCCAATGCTTATGTCAAGCCTTCGGATGAAGAGCTGCGCCGTCGGCTCACCCCCACCCAATACGCTGTCACGCAGCATGCCGCTACGGAGCATCCCTTTGACAACGACTATTGGGACGAGAAGCGCGAAGGCATCTATGTCGATATCACGACAGGCGAACCGCTCTTCATCTCCACGGATAAGTTCGACTCGGGCTGCGGATGGCCCAGCTTCTCCCGCCCCATTGACTCCACCCTCATCAGCGAACATCAGGACGACTCCCACGGTATGAAGCGTATCGAGGTGCGTAGCAAGACAGGTAAGGCTCATCTTGGCCACGTCTTCGAAGACGGCCCGCAGGAGCTGGGTGGCCTACGCTACTGCATCAATAGCGCGGCTCTGCGCTTCATTCCCCGCGAAGAGATGAAGCAAGCCGGCTACGCCAAGTACCTCCCCCTCCTCGAGAAGAAGCAGAGCAAGGCGGGGAAGTAGGACGAGCTACTATATCTCTACACACAACGATCCCATCGGAGAAGGCTCATTCATCTCCGATGGGATCGCTGTATCTGTGGTCGTCTATCTCTAAGCACAGCAAACACTACATATCCGATCGGGGGAAAAGTGCTTGCACAACGCCGCACAAAAAAAATATCAAGCGAAGGAGAGCGCATGGCCTCCTTCACTTGATAGATCACGGAGATGTGGGATCGAGTACTAAGGGGATAAGATGACTCCTATCACTCCGTCGGCATCAGATCCCTACATGCCCGTCTCCCGAATGATTGTCCGACGAGCCACCACCTGTTTTAGGAGTGGCTTTCTTCGTCTTCTTCACGCGGGGAGTGACTCGCTCGAAGCTGACATCATCCAGACGGAAGTACTCAGAATTGGGGCGCAGGAGCACGCGAGCTTCGGTGATGTGCTGGCTCGCATTGAATTCCTGCCCCTTGGGCACGACCTTACTCTTGAAGCTGGGCTTCAGTTTGCCCAGACGCCCGAACTCGACCATATCGCCGTTAGCGACGAGCTTTCTCGCCATATCGGCAGCCAGATTGAGCACGGAGGCGACTTCCATGTAGTTGAAAGTGGTTTGATCAGCGACCATTTCGCAGAAGTGGTCGAAGGAAACGCTACGTCGGTCTGTGGGCGACGCCACTTGTACGATCTGCCCTTTGAGCTTGCCGATGCTCATCTTTCTTTCGCGTAGCACATAGGCTAAAGGCTTGTTCTTTCCCATGGGATTCAAATGGTATTAAGCTGTTAGTAATAATGTGTTTATGTGTCTCACTTGGTACACATTGCGAAGTTAACCATTTCCATTCAAAATATTACTATATAGCACACGTTACAAAGCTATATAGTAATCGAGCCAATACTATATAGTAATCACCCAAAAGCTATATAGTAATCGGATGAAAGCTATATAGTAATCACATCAATACTATATAGTAGTCAGGTGAAAGCTATATAGGAATACAACAAAAGCTATATAGCAATCGGAGTGATCCTATATAGGAATCATCCCAAAGCTATATAGCTTTCGTTGTGGAGCTTTGCTCGAAGTCTCTCGCTCCCTTGAGTGGAGCAAGGGAGGTACTCTATATCTTGGTGAGGTCTACATTATAGCCACTCTCCTTCATTTCATCAGCGACCTTATACTTCCACTCCTTCTCTCCTTCCATCTTAATGTAGACGACACCTGAGATATCATTGGGCGTCTCAATATTGCCTTTGACGAGGGCACAGACATTCTCCCGTCCAATTTTCCCGATGAGATAGCCGTGTTCGAAGACCACATTCTGCCTTGCTCGAGGCTTCAAGTCATCTTTTTCCTGGCCTTGGAGTGCACCCACGTCACAAGGAGTATAGAGCACAATGCCAAAGCCGACATTGGTGTACTCTTCGATCTTTTCGATGATAGTCTTACCTGAACTTGCTTGCTCATGCAGGATAATAGCTTCAAAACCGATCTTCTCTACGAAGCGAGCAACCGCTTCCTTTGCGGCATCATCATGCCCATGCACGATAAATACTTTTGATTTGTCCATAGGTGTTTGGGGTTTATTGGGGGTTGGAGCTTCTGATTTGGACGTAATTTCCTGAAGCTGACTTTTGCACTCCTTAAATACTCTATCTGAGATATTCCTGACAGAGCTCTCATCTTCATTAAATATGAAGGGAGAAGTCCATAGTAAAGAACTGTTGGGGTATTTCTTTTGCAAATCAGCCCTATACGCCTTCACTGTCAACTCCGATTCCACAATGACGATAGATCTTATTTCTGAAGCAGGAAAAAATTGTTTAGAGAAACAAACCCGCTCCTCCTTTAAGAAGGGTATAACTATACGTTCCTTTATTTCAGATAGGTCTATCTTATCCCATTCATAGTATGGATCCTTAGAGCTCGTTGTCATAATTCTCACATGGTAGTACAGCATAGGTTCTTTTCTTATTAGGGATTAATACTGGCGCAAAGATAGAGATAATAAGATTGGATCGCCCCTTGGTCTGTGAGCCTTATCAACTTCAAGGCCGCTACTTACACGCTAATAGGATCAAGAAGATAACGAAGTGAAGCGCTACGAAAACCAACTTACTTACCGATGCAGAAGTGGGCGAAGATATTGTGTAGGACAGAGTCACTGGTGATGTCGGCTCCGGTGACTTCGCCGATGGCCGTGATAGCACCACGAAGGTCGGGCGTCAGCAGGTCTGTGGGAAGGCCATCCGTTAGCCCCGCACGCACGGTCCTTAGGCTATGGAGAGCCTTCGTGAGAAGCTCATGGTGGCGGGCATTGCTCACGACAAGGTCGGTAGACTTGAGCTCGGGAAGCGCCAAGGCCTTGATCAGTGCCGCACGAAGTTCATCCAAGCCGTCCCCTCGTTGGGCTGATATGGGTAGGATCGAAGGCGCTTCACCCGAAGGCAAATACTCGGTAAGGAGCGACGAAAGATCCGTTAGTACGGCTTGCGTGGTCTGAGGATCGATGGCATCGACCTTGTTGAGCAAGACGAGGAAGGCCTTATTCTCCAGGCGAGGAAGGAGCTGGAGGAGCGCAGCACGATACTCTGCATCAGCTATGCGCAAGGCATCTACGAGGAGAAGAACAAGGCTCGCCTTATCTATCTTATCGTAGCTGCGGTCAATACCCAGCGCCTCGATCGTGTCATCCGTCGAGCGCAAGCCCGCCGTATCGATGAAGCGGAAGAGGACACCATCAATATTCAGCACATCCTCGATCGTGTCACGGGTCGTACCATGAATATCACTGACGATAGCGCGCTCTTCGCCCAAGAGGGCATTGAGAAGCGTGCTCTTCCCCACGTTCGTCGCACCAGCGATAGCCACTGGGATGCCACGCTTGATCGCATTACCAAGGCGGAAGCTCTCGGTCAGACGCTTGATCTTCTCCGTCAGTTCGTCGAGGAGCTGCAGTAGCTGCGTACGATCGGCGAAGGTCACATCCTCCTCACTGAAGTCCAGCTCCAGCTCCATAAGGCTGGTCAGCTGCAGGAGTCGCTCACGTAGCTGGGCGAACTCTGCGCTATAGCCCCCACGCATCTGTGTGAGCGCCATGCGGTGCTGCGCCTCCGATTCAGATGCGATGAGGTCAGCGACGGCTTCAGCACGACTTAGATCCATCTTGCCATGGAGGTAAGCACGACGCGTGAACTCGCCTGGGGCTGCCATACGACAGCCTTGATCGGTGAGAGCTTCGAGGAGTGCCTGCTGGATAAATACCGAGCCGTGGCACGAGATCTCTACGACATCTTCACCCGTATAGGAGCGTGGCGCACGGAAGCAAGTGACCAGACCTTCGTCGATCGTCTTGCCCTCGTGAGAGAAGCAACCAAAGTAAGCCATTCGATCCTTAGCACGCTCAAGCGTACGGACTTCACGACAGGAGAAGATCTGATCGACGATGCCGACGGCTTCAGAGCCCGACACACGGATAATAGCGATACCACCCATACCAGGCGCAGTAGCCACAGCACAGATCGTATCACTGCCGATAAGCGATGATATCATGAGATAGTAGGGAGGTAAAGGTTGGGAGGAGAGAAGCGCTTATTCCTCAAGCTGACCACGCTTCAGGATCGAATGGATATTCTCAACGAGTAGCGAGAGTGCGACGGAATTCATCCCCCCTTCGGGAATGATGATATCAGCGTAGCGCTTGGAGGGCTCGACGAAGTCACGATGCATGGGCTTCACCGTAGAGAAGTACTGCTTGAGCACCGAGTTCATATCACGTCCGCGCTCCTGAACATCACGCACGAGGCGACGAGCCAAGCGCACGTCATCATCCGTATCAACGAAGACCTTGACGTCCATCAGTTCGCGCAGTTCCTTGTTCTCAAGGATCAAGATACCGTCAAGGATCAGGACCTTCGCTGGCTGGACACATACCGTCTGGGGCAGGCGGTTGTGGTCGGTGAAGGAGTAGACGGGGCGCTGGATACTCTGCCCCTGCTTGAGCTGGCGGATATGCTCGATCATCATATCCGTGTCGAAGGAGTGCGGGTGGTCGTAGTTGAGCTTGGAGCGCTCCTCGAGACTGAGATCATCGTGCGCCTTGTAGTAGAAGTCGTGGCAGAGCGTCGTGACGTGCTCATCAGCGAAGGCCTCCTGGAGCTTGCGAACGAGGGTTGACTTACCTGAGGCAGAGCCACCAGCGACACCGATAATCGTGGTGGATGTAGTATTTGCTTGGCTCATAGCTGTAGCGAGATGATAAGGGATCAAGTTTATCTGGGCGTGGTGGCTCCGACTGCCTCGTAGACCAAGTCCTGGAGGCGCTGACGGAGACGCTCACGTATGAGGGTCGTATTCTGACGTGTTGGGTAGGTGCGGTTGGAGAGGAAGATAAAGATGAGGTCATACTTTGGGTCTACCCAGAAGCACGTCCCCGTGAAGCCCTGGTGTCCATAGGTAGCCGATGAAGCATAGATCCCCGTAGGACCACCTGAAGAGCGGGGCTTATCAAAGCCAAGAGCTCTGATGCCTGATGCACTCGTCGTCTCAGTGAAGAGACGAACGGTAGAGCTGGGAATGACCTGCTTCTTACCCCATGCTCCATGCTGGAGGAGGAGTTGGCAGACCTTAGCGAGTTCTTCAGCCGCTCCGAAGAGTCCTGCATTACCCGATACACCACCGAGACAAGCTGCAGCTTCATCATCGACCGTACCACGCAAGATCTCCCCACGCAGGAAGGTGTCATGCTGGGCGGGTGCGATCTGCTGGATCTTTACGCCACGCTCCAAGGGATTGAAGTACAGACGAGCTTGGATGGGGCGATAGATATGCTTCGTGACAAACTCATCTAAGGGCTCACCAGAGACACGCTCGATGACTTGCTGGAGGAGGATGAAGTTCAGATCACTATAACGGTAGCTCTTATCCGATGAGACACGAGCTGAGAGGAGGCGCTCCATCATCCGAGTCTTGAAGGATGGCGATAGATACTTCTTTGAGCCAAAGCGCAGGGTATGCTCTTCGGTCGCCTTATCGGAGATGTACTTATCGAGGAAGCGGAAGTTTGGATTACCCCAAGCCTTCCCTACGAGAGGCACACCACCAGCAAAGGACTTATAGCGGATGAGCGAGCCCTCATAGCTCGTATCATCAATAAGATCGGTATAGAAGTTGATCCCTGCTGGTAGTCCAGACTGATGAAGGAGAAGCTGGCGGATAGTGACCATCCCAAGCAGGGTCTCCTTCGTCTCGGGGAGGTAGCTCAGCAGTGGCGAATTAAGATTGATCTTCTTTTCTCCGACGAGGAGCATCAGAGCAGGTGTCGTAGCAGCAGCCTTCGTGATAGAAGCCAAGTCATAGACACTCTGTGGCGTAGCAGGCTCCCCTTGTCGTCCCTTGAGACCCATAAGCGAACCATAGGCTTTGTTCACAAGCACCTCACCTTGGTAGAAAGCAAAGATCTGACACCCTGGATAAGCTCCCATACGAAGGCCAGCTTCAGCTAAGCTATCGATACGAGCTAAGGCTTTGGAGGATACTGATTCGGGAGCAAGGATATGCTCAGTAGCAGCTGGCAGGCTATCTATCTGCAGACTATCAGGCTGCTGGGGCGTCTGCCCATAGAGCGTACCCAGCTGAAGAAGCGAGAGGAGAGCAACGAGAGGACGGGAGCGCATAGACATATGGTTTAGCGACGAGCCTTCGAAGTAGACTGAATAGCCTTGGTCTTTGCCGTAGGATCTTCTCCTTCACCAGCAGATACATTAGCTTGCCAGAGGCGGCTGCGAAGCGCAGCTTCTTCGGGAGTCCAGATCTGCTTCTTAACCTCAGCTGCAGAGGCTTCGGGCGACTTCTTCTTGATGATCAGCGCATACTTGAAGGCCAAGATGCGACGGCACTTCTCTTCTACTTCGGCTTCACTCACCTCACCCGAACGTAGTGCTTGTATGATTGCATTACGAGCTTCTAAAGGCTGTGAGGGGCCGAGGAGGATATCATTACCGGCTTTCAGGGCTTCAACTGCTACCGAGCTCACGCCATTAGCCTGAGCACCTCGCATCTCCAGAGCATCTGTGATGACGAGTCCCTTGAAGCCCATATCGTGGCGTAGGAGATCCGTCGTGATCTTACGACTAAGGGAGGCAGCACGTCCCGTGGCATCATAGGCTGGTACACGCAGGTGGGCAGTCATGACGCCACCCAGCCCCGCATCACGATAGGCACGGAAGGGATAGAGCTCAACACGCTGCATACGCTCACGTGAAGCCGATACCGTAGGGAGTGTCTTATGGGAGTCTTCGGAGGTGTCACCATGCCCAGGGAAGTGCTTAGCGACAGAGAGGACACCGCCCTCTTCGAGCCCCTGACCATAGGCAATAGCACAGCGAGCGACGAGCTCAGGGCTATCGCCAAAGCTGCGCGTACCGATGACGGGATTCTTCGGATTGATATTCACATCCACTACAGGAGCAAAATTGATGTGGATCCCCATCAGCTGGCACTGACGGGCCACCTCAGCACCATAGGCTTTGATGAGCTCCATATCTCCCTTGATTCCAAGTCCCTTGCTACGAGGATAGCGTGGTGCATCCTTGAGACGCATATAGAGTCCCCACTCACCATCGAGAGCGATGAGCATGGGCACAGTACTAGCCTCTTGCAGAGTCTGTGTCAAGTCTCGCTGATCGGCAAGGAAACCCTTTTGGAAGAGTATCCCCCCCCACTTCTCCTGCTTCATGCGCTTCAGCAAAGCAGACTTGTCCTCTGGACGTGGGTAGATAATCGGCATGATCAACTGCCCCACACGCCCTTCTAAGTCGAGGCTCTTATAGACGCTATCGACCCAGCGCTGCTGTGCTGTAGGATCAATACCACGGAAGACGAGGAGGGCTTCTTGTCGCGGCTCTATCTTCTTGGGAGTCTTGCTCTCCTGCGGTGCAGAGAAGGCATCAAAGCTAAGAGTACAGCACAGAGCAAGGCCCAGTAAATATCTTGAGGACTGGAAAGTGATTGTAGCCATTGAGGGATATAAATAAAGCGCTTAGGGTCTCTGCTTACGAAAGACCCAAAAGCGCTGTAGCGTATAATTGAAGAGTACGGAGACAAAGAGGTCGCTGATGAGCTTCCCTATCTTATAGTCAATCCCAGCATAGTGCTCAAGAGCGTACGTGCCAAGATATTTTAGGAGGATACTACCTACTACAGTCGTAGCAAACTTGAGAATCTGACCACCCAGGCCACTATCATAAGCCACACCCTTATCTCGGAAGGTCCAATAGCGGTTGAGGGAGAAGTTAACGACTGCCCCCACTACCCCACCACAAGCGAGCGCCCAGAAGAGTTCCCAGCCGAAGACCTCGACGCCAAGGATCATCAGTCCATAGTCCACGACAGAGCCAGCTCCAGCGGATATCTGGGCTTGGGTAAAGTTCAGGACAAGACGTCGAAGGCGCTGAAGCAAGGGAAAAAATGACCTTAGTTGGAAGCCTGCTGCTGCTCGCGACGAAGGGCGATATCGCGCTCATCTGCTGCAGCCAGGAGCTTACGGAAGTCTGAGACGAAGGAGAAGAAGAGGATGATCGAGATCACGAGACCGAACCACTGCATGCTCCCAGGGAAGAAGAATTCCGAACAGAAGAGCAAAGCTAAGATGATACGGACCTCCGTCGGACCGAGGATGCCCGAGTCAATCGAATACTTATCGGTGACCTTATAGCGGAGCTGTGAGATGATCATCTCAGCACCGTAGAGGACTACAAAGATGAACCCAACGACCTTCCATGCAGGCTGTACATAGGCGTAATAGCCCAAGCCGATAGCCACGATACCTATCCAGTCAACTACGATATCCAGACAGAAGCCAAACCACTTACGGGGCTTCTTACGGTAGTAAGCAAGACGCCCATCAAGGGAGTCTCCAAACCAGTTGATGAAAAAAGCGATGGGAGTAAATAGCAGGAGCCAAGAGCCCCAAACCGAGGCTAAGCACATAAGCGCCGCTACGAGTAGATTGCCGCAAAGGCCCAGCGAGGTAAGCATATTGGACGTCACCCAGCGAGGCATTCGCTCTACGAGATAGGCGATGAGAGCAAGCTCCTGATCATGAAGGATATTCGTTCGCTTACGATCTTGGCTTATCGCCTTTTTAGTTTCAGACATAACTCTGTATTATTCTATTGACTGGGTCCTCTGGGCTCAGCCTATCTACCGTTGTCAAATGAGGGACGGGACTTCCATTCTATAATGTTTGGAGGTCATACCACCCGAGTACCGACGGCCAGTCGGTGTCCCTACCACAAAGTTAACCTATATTTTCATATAGTACTCCGGCTTAGCATATGGTCTTGCTTATCATTTTGCACACCAAATCGAAATCACAGTTCAAGCACATTCTTCCCTCCTCTGAATCGAGGTGGAGAATAAGCATATCACCCAGGCATATACAAAAAAAGAGGAGCTATCGCTCCTCTCTCTGTTGTCTCATAAGGACTCGAACCTTAACAAACAGGACCAGAATCTGTTGTGCTACCATTACACCATGAGACAATACTCGGTGAACCTTGGCGGACTCGAACCGCCGACCCCTACCCTGTCAAGGTAGTGCTCTAAACCAACTGAGCTAAAGATTCATGTCGTTTTTGACACTGCAAAGGTAGGCAAATATTCCGAACCACCAAACATTCGGCGAAAAAAATCTCTCTACACCATCTATTGTATAGCGCCATTATATCAGAAGCATCATTTCTATCGGGTAACATCATTCCCCTTTTGAGAGTCATTGAAAAGACTGTAGCTTAGGATGTAGGGAGAGTGAAACTATCGTGACAGAACTAAAGCAATAGCCATTCGTCCCCAGACCTATAGTTGTCCCGTATGTGAACAACTATTCGTTCGCAGGTAGAACGAGTAGTGGATTAAACCCGAAACCAATAGTCGTTTGTGCATGGAGCAGTAGCTATTTTGAAATCGACTTAGCTAATCTCATCTTCAAATCGCTATCTAAAGAGTAGCAAGTGAGAAGCAACAAGGCACTTCAAGAAGAGAGAGATTCCTGAGCAAAGAGTTAGCTTCGTGTTAATAGTTGCCGACTCAATATGATCCTGAGATCTTGAGAAAGAGAGCACGGCAAAGCGCTGGCAGTATGATTCCAATTACCTTTTATTACCTCTGCTCACAAGAAGTCGGTCCCGAGACCACTCCAATAGTCTTAATTTACTATCTCTAAACTGTAAAGCGAATATGAAGAAGTTCATCCTCGCCGCAGCGTGCCTCTTCGCGCTCGGTGCAAATATCTCGGCTCAGAACCCCGAAAAGAAGGAACCCGTAAAAAAGGAATGTTCCAAGAACGATGCTAAGTCCTGCGATAAGAAGGACGCCAAGGATAAGCAGCAGGATTGCTGCAAGAAGCAGAAGAAGTAATCCCTCCTCTAACCTATAGCAAAGGCCCCGCTACTCAATGATTGAGTAGCGGGGCCTTTGCTTTTTATACAGCCGTATTACTAACGGCATCTATAGTGCGTGATCATTCATCGACGACGAGATTATCGATGATGAAGTTCTGACGCTCGGGAGTATTCTTACCCATATAGAACATAAGGAGGTTGCTTAGGTTATCCTCCTTGCGGATACGGATAGGATCCAGCTTGATATTCTCCTCGCTGATCCAATCCTTAAACTGCTCTGGAGAGATCTCTCCAAGCCCCTTGAATCGCGTGACCAGTGCTCGCTTGCCAAGTTTCTTCAGTGCAGCCTGCTTCTGAGCCTCATTGTAGCAGTAGATGTTTGTCACAAGTTCTTCGGCAGGTGCTTCCTCTGCAGTCTTCTTGGTACGGCCCCTCTTCTTAGCAGGGGCGCTCGTCATGAAGTTATCCGACTTCTTGTGCTCCTTGGGTAAGAAGACGCGGAAGAGCGGGGTCTCGAGGATGAAGACGTGCCCACGACGTACCAGCTCGGGGAAGAACTGCAGGAAGAAGGTAATCAGCAGTAGACGGATATGCATCCCGTCGTCATCAGCATCGGTCGCGATGATGATACGATTGTAGCGTAGCCCGTCGAGACCATCCTCGATATTGAGAGCAGCCTGAAGGAGGTTGAACTCTTCATTCTCATACACCACCTTCTTACTCTGTCCATAGCAATTAAGGGGCTTACCTCGGAGACTGAAGACGGCCTGATACTTAGGGTCACGACATGTGGTGATGGAGCCACTTGCAGAGTTACCCTCCGTGATGAAGAGGCTGGTACGCTCGGGCTCCTTGGCCTTAGGGTCATTGAAGTGAATCGTACAGTCACGAAGCTTCTTATTGTGCAGGCTGGCCTTCTTAGCTCGCTCGCGTGCAAGCTTTGCCACACCACTGAGAGACTTACGCTCACGCTCACTCTCCTGGATCTTCTGCAGCATGATGGCAGCATCCTCGGGGTGGATATGGAGATAGTTATCCAGCTCCTTACCGAGGAAGTCATTGAGGAACTTCTGAATACTCCGCCCATCAGGCTCCATATCCTTTGACCCAAGCTTCGTCTTCGTCTGGCTCTCGAAGACGGGCTCCTCGATCTTAATGCTGATGGCAGCTGCCATCCCATAGCGAATGTCACGGTAGTCGAAGTTCTTCCCATAGAAGTCCTTGATGACACGAGCTACGGCTTCCTTGAAGGCCGAGAGGTGTGTACCTCCCTGTGTAGTATTCTGTCCGTTGACAAAGCTATAGAAGTCCTCCCCTACCTGCGAGGTATGGGTCACGACGATCTCGACGTCGTCCTCCTTGAGGTGGATGATCGGATACAAGGGCTCCTCGGTGATGTTCTCCTCGAGGAGGTCTGCTAAGCCACGCTTCGAGAGATAGCGCTTGCCATTATAGATGAGAGCAAGACCTGCATTGAGGAAGGAGTAGTTCTTCACCATCGTCTCGACGAACTCATCCTTGTACTCGTAGTCGCGGAAGAGGTCAGCATCGGGACGGAAGACGACTCGCGTGCCCGACGGCTCATCGGAGGGAACGGCCTCGGTCTCCTCTAAAAGCTTGGCATGGGAGTAGCGAACAGTCTTCGTCAGACCTTCACGCCAGACGGTGATCTCACAGTGAATGGAGAGAGCATTAACAGCCTTGATACCGACACCATTAAGCCCGACAGACTTCTTGAAGGCCTTAGAATCAATCTTCCCCCCAGTGTTCATCTTGCTCGTGGCATCGATGAGCTTACCGAGAGGGATACCACGCCCGTAGTCACGCACAGTCACCTGACCGTCACGGATAGTGATCTCGACCTTCTTACCAGCACCCATGACATACTCGTCGATCGAGTTGTCAAGGACTTCCTTCAACAGGACATAGATACCGTCATCGGAATGGGAGCCATCTCCAAGCTTCCCGATATACATCCCTGGACGGCGACGAATATGCTCGTCCCACTCCAGGGTCTTGATGTCACTGTCGTTGTAGTCTACTGTCGTCTGTTCTAAAAGAGTCATGTGGTTGTAACGTCCGTCGTTGTTTTGCAGGTCAAAGATAGCAAAAAGCCCGCAGGAAACCGCCTGCGAGCTTATATAATACCCTCTAATATAGCCCTATGTCAACATACTCTCCACGACCTTCCCCATAAGCCTGCCCACTCAGGGGAACTGCGCTACGTATAGCCTTGGAAGGCTGGTGCGACTTCGCAGACCTACCGCACGCTCTATCCGATCCTTACGGACGATATCCAGGCGAATCCCGAGCAACTCAAGCAGAACACGGGTACTAATCCTGAGTAGGACGCACTTCGCACCATCCGGATCTATTACCCCACTCGGGCGATCCATATAGAAGGCTTCCCTTGAGCTCCCACTGTGGAGCTCGAGGACAAGCGGTTCTATATCATCTTCTTGCATGCCGATGTGTGGTCGCCTATGGAAGGGAATGGTATGAACCTATATTGGTCATCGGGCTGACCTATATAGGTTGCTCTTCCGACCAATATAGGTCACGACGCGGACCTATATAGGTTGACTCAGTGACCAATATAGGTCGGTAGCACCTCCTCTCTCTCGTATATGCCATACAGGGTAAGACTGCCCTCTCTTAGTGAAGCGAGATCCAAACGACTACTGGTCTGTATGCGAAACAACTATTCGTTTGGGGGTCAAACTACTATTGGTTCACTATCCAAACTACTATTGATTCGAGCGCGGAGCACTACTGATTTAAGTGCGAACAACTATTGCTCTATGCTTGACATCTCTATTGCTTCGCTCCTTGGTCTTGAAGAAGTAAGGCTTGCGCCTTGGTGTGGGAGCGCTACACACCCACGGCATAGATATTGGATGTATCACCGATATTGCTTACCTTTGCAACGCTTTAGAGTGCCTCCTGCAACATAGACACACTAAAAGCTTAGGTAGAATCAGTAGCTCAGTCGGTAGAGCACATCCCTTTTAAGGATGGGGTCCTGGGTTCGAACCCCAGCTGATTCACAGTGGGGATGTCGCAAGGCATCCCCACACTCTTTTATAAAGCATACGCCCCTCAAGACCTCAGTAGAGGTCTTGAGGGGCGTATGCTTCATCGGGGAGGGAGTATCAGTCTCCGGCATGTGAAGCTCCTGTCTGTGGGACGTACTTACGCTTACCACTATACTCCGTAATGTCAATACGAATGATCTCCGTCCGATGGAAGGACTTCTCCACATATACCTTTCCCAGCTCCATATCATTAGGCGAAAGCTTCTCCAAGAGAAGATGAAGCGCATGCCGGCGCTCCTCCTCGCTGAGATCAATATGTGCAGTCCCTCGGAGGATGACACTCTCATACTCGGTAGTAAACTTACTCGGAAGGAGATTCACGCGCCCGACGATACAGAGGGAGACCTCAGCATGACCAGCACGTATAGCACGGAGCTTCTTTCCCTCAGGGGCACAGTGGACATAGATGCAGTCTCCACCATCCCAGATATGATTGATGGGGAAGCCGTAGGGCTTACCCTCTTCAT
>ERZ1674051.108-NODE-108-length-24516-cov-12.494215_pt1 | contig 24516 bp, 22 predicted proteins | sample MGYA00581125_ERZ1674051 | MGnify/ENA primary metagenome ERZ1674051 (study PRJEB41354, sample SAMEA4873326) | human saliva metagenome | biome: human-associated habitat [ENVO:00009003]; feature: mouth environment [ENVO:08000002]; material: saliva material... | reverse complement strand
CCAAGTCTGTATCACTCGTTCCGATTGCATCAATTTCTGAAACATCTAACTGAATGAGAGGTTCTTTTATCCAAAATTTTGTTTTTATCAAACGATAAAGTCGATTTATTGCATCACTTTCATTTTTAAATTCGTCTCTTATCCAGATATCTTGACGCTCATTAACCTCATATACTTTATATTGACTAGATTTCTCATCGTAATAGTATCCCAAAGTAAATTGACCTCCATATCGCTCATCAAGCGCAATATGAAATATCCCCATCTTATCTCTATATTGATTAATGAAATTTACCAGTTCTTGTTTTGTCATTTAAAACTCCTCCATTATCCCCATATTCAGCATATCAATTCCTCCAAAAGGTGTTACAATCTGTTCAGCACCACCTGACATATCACCCCATTCTGCCGCTTTCCCATGAACACCATACTTAATGTCATCACTAGACATGCTCAAAGAAGTAGATGTATCGGATATATATTTTCGATACTTATCCGACAACTCTAAAAATTGGTCTTGTGACACCGCTTCAATTCCTTCTTCTCTCAAAATCCTATTAAAAGTCTTGATATCACCTTCACTGATAGCATCAATTTTGTCAAAATAACTATCGGTTTTAAATTCACCGTTATGGTAAGCTTTAAGATTTTCAACATATGGAATTGAACGTTGACTGTACGTATATGGCCCTTCGCTAGGAATATCCGAGAAGTTACCTCCTCCCATATGCCCAAATCTGTCCCATCGCTTTGGTAAACCAGAAGTTCTCGTTATAGGACGTACAGTTCCTTTTTTAAATCCTAATCTTTCTGGCCAATCATATGAAATCCAACCATCTTCAAACGATTTAACATATTGAGCATCAGAAGGAACATTGATATCTACTTTATCATCAAGATCAGTAAAATACTTTTGAAGTTTTTGAACCTTTTCTTCTAAACTTAAGTCAGTTTTGTATAATTCACTGGTATACTGCTTCACCTTGTCAAAGCTTGATACTTTATCAATTGTAAAACTGTCTGTTTGTTTGGAAATCACATCAATCCGAGTTCCTGGTTCAATTTTAGTGCCACCTACAAAGCGACCTTTTCCTTCACCTACGATAGTACCGCCATATTTCGATAGATTATCCAGAATATCTTGACGTTTAACGGATAAACCACCTTTTGCAGTTGTATAATCTTGAATGCGAATTTTTCCAGTTTCATCTACACCGACTGCTTTTAATTGAATACGCTGAATTTCACCTGCCGCATTACGAGTTTCAACTGTTATTTTGGTTTCGACATCTTTGAAATTTGTCTTGAAGTCATCAATCTTTGTAGTTGAAAACTCTTTATAGTTAGCAAAATTTGGTTCAGATACGTTATTTTTCACCTTCGGCACATCCAGACTGACTGCGGGGTGGTTTTTCAGCTTAGCCAGGGTCCCATCAGCTGGGCTGGTTTTCAGATGCAGGTCTGACCGACTGTTAAAGCGAACACTGTCTGAATCCAGATTTGGTATCTGCTTGGTTTGAAGTGGGACATCCAGATGAGATGGTTTGGTGCCTGGCACATCCACGGATGGTGCACCAAACTTCTTACCTAGGTAATTTCCTGCCTGCTTCATACCAAAGCCCATGATTTGACCAAACATGAGATTTTGAATGTCTGAACTTGGATCCTTTCCTGTCCCTACCGCATAGACAACCTTAGTGAAATCGTTGACATCGTCCGCATGTGTCCCTGCCGTCGCTAGGTTTTTTAATAGGGTAGAGCCTTCGGCCCCACTCTTAGCTAGTTTCGTCAGATAAGCTGCCGAACCCATGCTCGCAATCGTTACTACCGAATCAATACCTGCCCATATTCGCTCCTCATTTGTCAACTGCGTTCCAGTAATAAAGCTGTGTCCCTCTATTGCTGAATAGGCACTGTCTGCGGCTAGATAAGTACCTCCCGCATAGGTGGCTGTTAGTGATGTACCACCTGTCGCAGGGGCTAAGGCAGCTCCCCCTATCATACTTAATACCGCTAGTGTTTTAAGCCCAATATCTACATACTGGAGACTTTCCTTATTCTCCTCATAATAGCGACTTGCCTTGAGTCTCTGGTAGTCTGGTAGTTGTCCAGGGTAGCGAACAGCCACGACTTCCTCCGCACTCTTGCCTTCTATGGCCTTGATCTGCTCATCTGATAATTGATCCTTCTTGGCCATCATCTCTTTGACAGCCTTTATACGATCATCATAGACATCCTTTGCAGCTTGAAGAGGGCTTGCCTTCCCATCTAGGATTTCTGACAGGTTATAGGACTTCACTTCAGTGGAGTCTATATAGACAGCATTACCGTCTGCCTTATATCCCGCTAAGACTTTCTTTGACACTGTTTTTTTCGTGTATTTACTTTTATACGGCTTACTCGAACTATTAACATTATTTAAGGTTGTGAAGGCCTCATCCATCCCTTTGGTGAATTTGCTGTCGATGTTCTGCATGATATCCGAATGAATCTTCTTGGCACTCGTTAACATGTTGTAGATCCGTTTCAGGGACTTATCAAATGTCGTACTATCTTTGGTCGTTCCTAATGATGCTTCACCTGTTTGACTGTATAAGTCTTCGACTCCTTCATCTTTTACAACTTTACCTGCTGCTTCAATATCATCCATGATAGAACTCATCGACTTGAAATAACTATCGGACGAAACCAGAGGATAAGTTGGATCACCAGAAAAATCAGGTTTATTCGTATAATACTTCGTCATTTCGCCCCACTTCCTTGAGCCTCTGCTTGGCGGTTTTTCATAATTTGTTCAACGGATCCTTTTGGATCTTTTCTAATGGTTTCTTTATCTGCAGCACTTGTCGTTGGCTCATTCAATAAAAAGTTGGCAATCGCTGTCGCTAAAACCTTATCCGTATTCACCATTTTTTCATAAGTATTCTGCGCATGTCTATAGAGCACCTCGCTAACTGCTTCAAATTCCTGTGCTTTTTGATAAAACAGGCCCAAACCAGCATTAGTCTCACTATTAGCTATCAAATCATGATAGGCACCTTCAGAGGACAGGTCGGGGAGAGTTGAAACGACATGTTGAATTTTGGTCTTGACCTGATTTGTATGATGGACTATGTTAAGACAATGGTAAATAAGCTGTTCTTGATCATTCAAAACAAGTTTAAAATCTACCCCCATATCACATCCTCACTTTCAATTTTTGAATCAGTTCTGTTTTTAGTTGTTCACTATCTATCGAACGACGCATCTGCGTAGATAGATCATATTCATATAAATGACCATTACTTGTCAAGTAAATAGTATCTTGTGTATCTTTTGAAAATTCATTAATCCGGATACGAATGGCCTCATCATTTCCATGGTGGACCATTAGGCGCATCAAGGCTTCCACTTCCCATTGTGAGTGTATATAATCTTTAATGGTATCATCAACATCTTGCAAGACAGGATGCATCTCCATCAAGAAGGCTAGGAAAACCGCGCTTCCAGCACGATCCAGTTGAAATTGATTATCACCAACTTCCATAATAATAATAGCCATTCGCTTATATGCATCAACTCCAGGTGCATAGGATAAGCGTTGATCCACCTGACAATGATAGTTGGCATCATGATATTCCTTCAGATAAGCTCCGTATTGCGCACATTCTTCTGTAGGTTGGTTATCAACGATAAGTCCCATTTCTTTTAGATCTTCAAAACCTTTTTCTATTACTGATAAGAGATTTTCTTTTCGATTTTTGCTACTTCCTACTGGAAGTGGAAGAAACACCAGATCATCTGAATAGTTATTAAATATATGTAGTGTATATAAAGCTTCTAGTGTGAATATCATGCGTTGTCAATCTCCTTTATGACATTGGAACTCGAGATAGAACCAAGTAAAGTTTTTAGACCTGATACAACTGTTTTTAGCTCTTTAACACTCTTACTATAATCTTCTTGATATTTTTGGAGAAAGTCCTTCAAGTCTAAATAATGATTTTTACTCTCTCCTTTCCACTCTGTATCATTTGAGTTTAGACCAGATATTTCAGTATCTATACTGGAAAGAAGACTAATAATTTCGTTTAATTCTTTGATAACTGTGTCCAATTGACTATCATCGTATGTTACAACATCACTTGTATAGCTACTATCAATAATATTAATATCCGTATCCATAGATACCTCCTCTTACCACCATAATTGTTCCCATAAAGGTTTTCCTTTATTGTATGCTGCTCTGTTACTAGCTATTGCGTAATCCAAATCTGATATTTTTTCACCCAGAGTTACATATAAATCTTTAAAAGATGAGTTGGCATCCTTAACAAAATCAATGTATTCCTTGAGTGTCTTTTTATCAGATTCTAATTTTGTTTTGAGAGATGATAGATAATGATATCCCTCATTCCCATCAATCTTATTGATTGCCTTGTCACAAAGTTCAACATAGCTTTCAAAACGACTAAGATCTACATCTGAATCTAGGCCATGTGATTGAATAGAATTACGAACTCTTTGATACTTTGCTTTTTTAGCTTTATCGCTATCAATTTGTGCCCTTAAACTTTCATCACTCATTTTTTTCCTCCACGTCTTCTGTAGCCTGTTTTTTAGCATGATTTTCTCTTATATCTTTCAAAGATTTATCAATCACTCTATCAAGTTCGTCGTCGTCAATCCCATAAACATGAAAATTATACTTACGAGTCTCTGTATTTGAAGCTTCCGTTTTAGGAACTTCTTCAGTGGAAGATGATGAATCAGATTCTGAAGAAGTTGTATAAGATGAACCCGCTTCCTCTGATTTTTTTTCAATCTTAGGAATATTCTTGTTTTCAATATTGGGAAGATTCTTTATTTCATTGGCAGTAGGGACCTTCTGGTACACCTTAGCAGGTCTATAGAGTAAAGCGAACGAGAAGAACAAAGCAATGACACTTCCAACAGCTGCCAAGTTCCGTTTACTCGTTTCTGACGAAGCCACCTTGGCTCCACTGGTACTAAGTCCTTTCCATTCAGGATGCTCTGCTTCTATCGCTTTCTTCGCTTCCCAAAGTGGAACGAGTAAAAAGTGATTAAAGGGCACAACTGTAGCCATAGCTGTCGCTCCCAGTGGAATGAATCTATTTGAATTTACGATAAGGACGATGCTTAGTATAGAAAATAATACGAATAGAACTATTACTAAAACTAGTCGAATTTTATATTCTTTTTTTAGTTGAAGGTATTCTTCTTGGGTCATCTAATCAATTTCCTCTTTCTCCCATTATTTTGTAATCTTCAATTTCATTTGGGCATTTTGATAGTGAAGATAAACTTGATCATCTAGCAACTGTTCTTCACGCCCTGTAGTAGAGCGAGTGAAGATCGATTGATCAGACATCTTCATTGCTACGATAGCTGTATCTAATTGAGTTTTCATATATTTCGGTATATCCGCATAACTAGATAAATACGCTTTATGAGTAGCAAAGATAAAATGAAGACCAACTCTGTGTCCTTCTTCCATCAGAAGGGCAAGTTCATTCGGTTCAATATTACTGTCAGCTACAAATTGTCCAAGATCCGTTACTACAACAAATTGTTCAAACATTCTACGCTGTTTTCTAGCCATAAGAACTCGTTCTTTCAAACTATCAAGTATAGTACGATAAGACATACCATTCCCTAGGTAGTTCCCTACATTATCCTTGAATGAACGATATTCATCAATAGGATCAAAAATCGTAACGATTTCCTTATCAAATAAATGTAGAAGAAGTTTTATCATATGGTTAGTTACAGCGTTCATAGCAGCATCTTTGTCTGACAAAATAAGCAAGTGTTTGAATCTATCAAACGGCAAGCCTATAGTTTGAACTTCTTCGAACTCTAGACCAATTGGCAACTCATTATTTTGAACTGCTTCCTGAGTTGTCGGTAGATTTAGGAAAGCATCCATCGTCAACTCCTCTGGTACCATCGGGATGGCACTTGGACGTTGACCTGTCCAGGCTTCTTGGAGCGAAGCGACTGCTTTGCGTAGGTTGTTGAGGACTTGGGTGTCATTGGCTCCAGAAACTGGAAGTGCCAATTGGATGACATCGACTTCCTCACGCTTGATAAGAGCACGTCCCTTGATGTCCTCCATGGTCATAGCAAGTGGTGTAGCTCCCACAATCACACGCACTTCACTTGCTTCATTCTGTGGTAGGCTCAATTGATGCTTGAAGTTCGAGTAGAGTTGAGCTCGCAGGTTGGTCTGACGACCAGCTGTCATCAAGAGATGAACACCGATGCTGAGACCCTCACGAGAAATTCTCACTAGGAGCTTGAAGAGTTCTGCCTCATAAGCCTCTTCTTTGATGGCTTCATAACTATCTAAAAGAATGACAATAGCTGGTTCTTTCTGATCACTGGCCTGACGGTAGAGTTCCAATGTCCCTACGCCATAGTCAGAGAGAAGTTTCTTCCGACGATTGAGTTCTTTCTCCATGATTCGTACAAATTTAGAGATTTTCTCCGTTTGGTCCAAAAGCATGGTATCTGCCACCTGCGGAAGTTTAGATAGTGGAGCCAAACCATTGGTTCCAAAGTCCATCAAGTACATAGTAAGGTCCTTAGCACTGAACTTACGAGCCAAGTCCATACCTGCAGACTGAAGGAAGGTTGTTTTCCCAGTACCCGGACTTCCATAGAGAAGGACATGACCGTCTTTGGCGAGATTGATAGAGACAGCTTCCTGTTTCTGTGCCTGTGGAATATCTGCCATCCCAAGTAGTACAGAAAGTGGTTTCTCTTGTTCCCAGGCTACTGTCGGTTGCACTTCTTCTAACTCCTCAAGCGTAATGCGCTCTTTGAGCGGTGGCAACCATGGTTGCGGTACTGGAGGAATCTCTTTTTCTTCACACAAGAGTTGAATGTTGTGCACAATCGCATCTAACTCTGTCGGAACTTCCTTGATTTCATCCGCATCCTCTAAGCCCGATAAGTCTTCGTTTAGGATTTCATATTGTCCCAATTCATTGATTAGGTAGATGGTATGGTCTTCAATCCCCATATCATCCTTGTCTGGCTGGTAATCTGCCCCTGACCATGCTGACTGGAAGAGTTCATAGACTTCGTTATTTCCGACCTGCAGATAGGCGCGTCCAGTCTGCGTAATCTCAGCTGCATCAGGCGTATGAGCTGAAAATATCTTTTCTCCCATTATACCACATGAGCGATACCGTGAGAAGATGCGAAAAGCAAAAGAAACCCACCTGAAATGAATTCAGATGGATTCCTATAATTATGGAAAATCTTTGTATTGACTCTCTGCGATATCAACCATTTTTCTTCGATGGTGGCGTTCCTTGGAATCTTTTCCACCTTGGATATAACGCTCTTTGCGTTCTGCACGTGTTTCAGGTGCTTTCGTATACATATTCTCACCGATAGACTGAGCCATACTCGCATCTGCGCTTCGAAAAGCCTCACCAACCGCCCCAAGATACTCATCTAAGGAACTAATCGTCTCCACCATTTCCTTAGATAGTTTCTTAATACCATCGGTCGCAGCTTGAAGCTTTTCCGTCGCACTTGAAGAAATGAGATCCGAAACGTTATGTTCTATCTCGCCACTCATATCCTTAAATGCTCCATTCACACGGCTGAGATTATCCGGATTAATTTTCTTATTACTCATCGGCTGTCTCCCATGTCTACTTTATAAAGGGTTTTTAGAGCTGGATGTTGCTCCAACCAGGCATTCGCCTCTTGGCTGTTACGAATCTGAACATCTGAGGCTTCCCCATCATCATTACGTCCATAAACGGTTAGAATCTCTTCTCCTTTAGGGGCAAACCAATGCAGAAGGGTGTCAAACCACTCATCCGGTGTAACCTTATCTGGACGAATATAAAGCGCCCAATTTTGATTGATGACTTTATCTTCTAGGTCTGGATAAAGACTATAGAGGTTGATATTAGGGTCTGGAACTTGTCCTTCAAGCCTAGTTGTGACGATCTTATTTGATGGATTAATATAACCCTTAGAGTCTAGAACCTTGTCATAATTTGTTACACTTGCAGTATTTTTTATATCATCATTCATTCCAAACTTTGTATCTTTTGGGCGATCCACTACTTCTTCTGTCTCCACATTGAGATAGACTGTTCTGAGTACCCAATTTTCTTCATCCGTTAAATCTCTAATTTCTAACCCAAAGTAGTGAGTGTCCTCAACGTAATAGGAGTCAATCAGTCTTGTAGGAACGCCTTTCGGATTGTAGTTTCGCACTGCCTGATACAGGTCAATCTTTCGTTCAGGCAAACCCTCCTCGTCTAAATTATACAAAATCAAGTTCCAATACTCTCCCTCCATCTGAAGGTGAGGGATTTCATGTATCTCTCCTTCTTTCTCTACTATAAAAGTCTTGTATTCATCAGTGATCGCATATGTTTTACTGACAAAGAAACTCCCTTTGTTTGTAGGTGCAACGACATATTGCTTCTTATCTCCAAATAGTTGAAAATCTGATCTTCCTCTAGCAGTTCCCATTAAATACTCTAGCTCTTTGGGTTTCTGACTGGGCTTCAAGAAAAGTAAGAAACAAGATCCCGTTATGACTAGAAAAAGAAGAAGGAGTGACCAGATAACCTTCCGATTCTTAAATACCTGTTTGTTCACTATTAGTTCCCTCCTATGCCAACTAAATGATTGAAATAAAGATCCTCATCCTTACTATAATTAGAATAATTAAATTTATAGTCTCCCAGATCCTGTGTCACATTTTTAAATTCATTCAATCCTTTGACGAGCTTTTCTCCACCCAGTTGCACAGGAGAAATGCTACCGTCCCCACTGAAAAGAGATTTCACTTCCTCTGTATAGTCCCCTGATGGTTCAATCGCATTCAATTTTTCTTCTAGATTTTTTAAATCAATAAGTGCGCTTGCTACATCACCTTCTTTTTTATTTAAAATCTGACGGAAATAATAACCTCGCAAACCATTTTGCTGGAGGTCTGCCATCCGAAGATTGGCCTCGAAGTCATAACGAGTTTGACCAGAAATATGCTTATAGCTATTTCCTTCTTTTATGGCGGTACCACCAACATCCATTTCTTGACTCAAAAGATCTTTATCAATTTTTTCCAACTCTTCTTGAATCTTTTGAGCTTTCTCAAAATGTTCAAAGAAACCACTAGCAACATGGGAACTAGCCTTTTTTAGATTCTTATATTTTTTGAAATCAGTTTCACTCAGTGCCTTTGTACCATTTTTAGCTACATCATCAAGTATGTTCTTCTCCTCTTTGGTTGTCGCTGCTGCTTCTGCCATATTCCAAATGAAACCTGCAACCGGGTTCATAGATACAATGTTCTTAGTTGTATTATAAGCCGATTCCATCCATAAGCCTTCTTTTTGCTTTCTAAGTTTTTCCATTTTATCTAATTTTCCAAGCTGATCCTGTTCCTTATAACTACTTACACTAATCGTTTCAGAGCCGTCCTTTCGATCGATTCCTAAATCTTGAATTGTAAAGGTATATTCGCCATCAGTCTTTGAAGAGGTAAAACTTCCTGCTTTAATATTTCGTTTAGTCGACACTGTATAGTCACCAGTTTTCCCATTTTCTTGGGCGACATCTTTAACGGTTATGGTAACCTTTCCAAATTTTTCAGTATTCATATACGTTAGAATATTATTTAGACGACCATAGCGAACAGAGCTTTCCTTTAATGATTTTAAGCGTTCTTTTGCTTCCTCTTCCCCTTTTAACCATGCTTGATACTCTTCACTATTGTAGTTTTTTGGCATAGGCTTTCTCAACGATTGCCCCTTAGCATTAAGGCCATCTACAATAGTATCAATACTAGATGATAATTTCGCTGTATAGACTTGAACCTCTTTCACATCTCGATTAGAAAGAACCTCAAAGAATGCCCCTAATCCTTCTACTTCATCTTTTTCAGCAGCCTTTTCTAGTCGATTGGCAACTAGCATCGTCGTTGGGAGACTAGCATCATCCACTTTCGCTCTGGCTAATTTTTCAAAAAAGTCTTGTTTTGTCTTATATCTAGATTCAGAAATTAAAACCTTTATGATTTCAACATCATCAGAGGTATAAGCCGCATCAAGATAATTGACATTATCCTGTCTTAAGTCACCTCGTTGGATAGCATCCAAAATATTTAAAGCTGGAATAGAAGTTATTGCCTTAGCATTTTGAGTCATCGTTGTTAAGGCTTCAAAGCGCTCTCCTGAATTGGTAACAGCTTTCTCTAAAGTTTCATGAGCAGTTTTAATTCCCTCATGTGTTTCCTTTCTAAACTTCACTTCTTCTAAAATCAAGCTTTCAACTGTGGTATCAAAATTAGGAATCGTGGCATCTCCTTCTCCCAATACATCAACGGCTTGCTGGAGTGCTTGTGTCACTTTACTTTTCACTCCAGTAATCTCATCACGTTGTTGACCTTCCAAAGAGTTCGTTAAAGTTGTTATTGATTCATCATCTGTATAAGCTAAGGTAGAAAAACCCAAACCTTTCAATTCACCCGTAAAAGTGAAAACTTGTTGACCATAGGTCATGATATCTTTTGGGGCATCCTTAAAGACCGTCGTTTGTATCTTATTTAACTTTTCAAAGAATGCGTTAATGGCCTCTGCCTTTTCACCTTCAAGGCTAGTATTGAACTCACGAACTGTATCACTCGCTACTTCTTCGAACCGTCCGCCAAAAGTATGAATACTAGTTCCATAGCTGTCTAAACCAGCTATATTTTTTACTTGTATCGACATCTACCTATCCTTTCTAGTTGGCATCTAAAGCCATATTTAAGGCGTATCGGGCATTTGATTCTGCCAACCGAGCACTTTGTAAATTCGAATCTGCTTCCGAAATCTTACTATCCAATAATCCTAGAATTTCATCCTGTTTGTCAGAGAGCATTTTTTCGATTTTATCTAAATCTTGTCGCTCTTGTTTTTCTTCATCATCATACTTCTCACCAGCAATATAAGCTGACAATGATGAGACTGTCCAGATATCTGTGGACAGATTTTTAACATTATTCCGTTCTGCTTCTAATTCTGCTTTCCTACTAGCCGCTTGGCTTGTTACTGACGTAGCGCTATACAAGGCATTGGTCAACGCTATAATAGTTTCAATATCTTTAGCCATAGCTATCCTCCTTTTCTATATCATTAATACTTTCATTCTACTTGCTAACCCATCGGAAACATAGTAGTGTTCTTGCTCTTCTAATTGCGACTCACGAACAGGTCTATTTGTGACAGTCAGAACTGATTGATCGCTTAAGCGAAGCCCTATAACAGCCTGCTTATAAGAGCGAACAGTTTTTGAGACCACATCAATGTGTTTAGTAATTAACGGCGAACTCATTACAAGAGAACCATATCCAGCTCGAATTCCTTTGTCTAGGACATAAGCCAACGTATCAAGCACTTCTGAGTTTAATTCTCCCACCAATTCGGTTAAATTGTAAACAACCACTGTTGCGACATGGTCTCGCTGTTTGCTTTCTAATCGTTCCTGAATCTTGAATTCCATCATATCTAAACCTTCTAGATATTCCTCTGGACTCGCAAGAATCGTCACACCTTCCATTTCAGGTAAGTTATGATACTTCGGTGCCAAGACGATGACTTTCTGTTTTCCTTTGGCAATGTGTTTCACCAAAGCTGTCATCTGCTCTTCTTTATCTGTTAGGTAGAGAAGATTTCCTTTAGCTAGGTTCCAAGTAACGGGCTCAACTGTCTCCAAGTCAAGTCCTAATGGCACGAGTCCATGTTCATAGGCAGTCTGCACGCTGGCTCGGCTATAGAATTCTTTCTCCGTCAACTCCTCTGGCACCATAGGGATGGCACTTGGGCGTTGTCCTGTCCAGGCTTCTTGGAGCGAAGCGACTGCTTGGCGAAGGTTGTTGAGGACTTGGGTGTCATTGGCTCCAAAAACTGGAAGTGCCAATTGGATGACATCGACTTCCTCACGCTTCATAAGCGCACGTCCCTTGATGTCCTCCATGGTCATGGCGAGTGGCGTAGCTCCTACAATTGCTCTCACTTCGCCTGATTCATTCTGTGGTAGACTCAACTGGTGCTTGAAGTTCGAGTAGAGTTGAGCTCGTAGGTTGGTCTGACGACCCGCTGTCATCAAGAGGTGAACACCGATGCTGAGACCTTCACGAGAAATTCTCACTAGGAGTTTGAAGAGTTCTGCCTCATAGGCCTCTTCTTTGATGGCTTCATAGCTATCTAAAAGAATGACAATAGCTGGTTCTTTCTGACCACTGGCCTGACGGTAGAGTTCCAATGTTCCAACACCATAGTCAGAGAGAAGTTTCTTCCGACGATTGAGTTCTTTCTCCATGATTCGTACAAATTTAGAGATTTTCTCCGTTTGGTCCAAAAGCATGGTATCTGCCACCTGCGGAAGTTTAGATAGTGGAGCCAAACCATTGGTTCCAAAGTCCATCAAGTACATAGTAAGGTCCTTAGCACTGAACTTACGAGCCAAGTCCATACCTGCAGACTGAAGGAAGGTTGTTTTCCCAGTACCCGGACTTCCATAGAGAAGGACATGACCGTCTTTGGCGAGATTGATAGAGACAGCTTCCTGTTTCTGTGCCTGTGGAATATCTGCCATCCCAAGTAGTACAGAAAGTGGTTTCTCTTGTTCCCAGGCTACTGTCGGTTGCACTTCTTCTAACTCCTCAAGCGTAATGCGCTCTTTGAGCGGTGGCAACCATGGTTGCGGTACTGGAGGAATCTCTTTTTCTTCACACAAGAGTTGAATGTTGTGCACAATCGCATCTAACTCTGTCGGAACTTCCTTGATTTCATCCGCATCCTCTAAGCCCGATAAGTCTTCGTTTAGGATTTCATATTGTCCCAATTCATTGATTAGGTAGATGGTATGGTCTTCAATCCCCATATCATCCTTGTCTGGCTGGTAATCTGCCCCTGACCATGCTGACTGGAAGAGTTCATAGACTTCGTTATTTCCGACCTGCAGATAGGCGCGTCCAGTCTGCGTAATTTCAGCTGCATCAGGAGTATGAAGCATTTCATTTGAGTCAGAGCGGTCCGCCACTTTGAGCGCAATCTTAAAGCGAGAGTTAGACCAGATTTGATCATCCACCACACCCGATGGTTTCTGCGTTGCTAGGATCAAGTGGACCCCTAGAGAACGTCCGACACGAGCGATAGACACCAACTCCTTGATAAAGTCTGGTTGGTTGACCTTAAGCTCCGCAAATTCATCCGAGATGAGGAAGAGATGAGGGAGAGGTTCTTTGGCTTCTCCGTTTTTAAATTTCTTCTGATATTGATTGATATGATTCACTTCAAATTCTCTGAAGAGTCGCTCACGACGATGGATCTCTGCATTGATTGAAGCTAGAGCACGCATGGATTGGGCACCATCTAAGTTAGTGATAGTTCCCAAGAGATGGGGTAGGTTTTTAAAGAGATTGGCCATCCCACCACCCTTATAGTCAATCAGCAAGAAAGCCACATCATGAGGATGGAAATTGACAGCTAGAGACAGGATATAAGATTGGATGGTCTCTGACTTCCCTGAACCAGTCGTCCCTGCAATCAAACCATGAGGACCATGAGCTTTTTCATGAAGATTGAGTTGAACCAGGTCTCCCTGACCTCGTAAGCCAATCGGAACAGCCAAACTCTTGTAAGGTGCGTTCTTTTCCCAGCGACTAGACACCTGCAAGTCTTCAAATGTTTCCGCCCCGTACATTTCCATGAAGGTAACTGAATCCGGAATCGAACTCTTGAGATTTTGAAGGTGATTGAGAGGTGCCAAGGTTCGAGCAATGCGCTCCTTGTCATAATCGACTGGAAAATGATCCAAGCGGAAGTCTGTTTCTTTCAAAACGCCTTCTTCCATGACAAGTTGTCCTGTATTGCGGTCCTTGATGTTGATCACTGTCTGGATATTTTCAGACAAGGAACTCATCACATCCTCTACAAAAACGAGAGAACAGCCCAAATCTGTTGGATCTTCTGTAAAGAATTCCATAATGACATGGTCCAATATTAGCTTTTCATCTGTCACTAAAACTACGTAATGAGGATGGAAAAGTGTACTTTCTTTATGTGATGTCTCTTCCTTTTGACTACGACGTAGTTTCAAGATTTGGTTCAAGCTATTGAGAACCTGGTCCCGTGTTCGTTGATTGTATACAAATCCTCGTACATTGAGCTCTTGAAGTTTGGCATGTGGAAGCCAACGCATCCAAGACCACTGTTCTTTTTCCTCTTCAGGTAAGATGGTAATAAATTGCACATCATGGTAAGAATGGAAAGTAGCTATCTGCATGACCAACAACTGGAGTTGTTCTAAAACGAGATTTCTTGGACCAATATACCCCACCGGCCCATGGCTTAGATTGGCTGGGATCGGCATATCCGGGATTTTTTTATGCCGACTATAGAGGGCGTATCCCTCTTCCTCTAAAGCATCTTTCTTCCCGCTTCGTTCTCGTTGACCATAATTTAACTCATAGCTCGTTGGGAGTTTTCCTAATCCCAAACGATAATAAAGAAAGTCAAAGTGCAAGGGTGTCTTTTCGTAGATCCTGTGATTATAACTCTCAACGAGGTCAGTCAACTCCAAAACAGTTGGGAAATGGTAGTTCATCCCTTCTTTTTGTTCCCGCTCCAGACGAGTCAATTCCATGGCCTTGTCTTTTAGATAAAGACGATAGAGATCAATTCTCTCTTTTTTATCAGCCTTATACTTTTTACGATTTTTGAAAAAGCCTCGGACAGAGAAAATCAATGTAGTGATTGACATCCCTACTGTCGCAAGAATATAAATTCCTCGAGGTTGAATCAACGTAATCAGGATTGTTACCCCAATCATCATAAGAGGTGGAATGATCAATTTCAATAGTTCATCACTAGGTTTAACCGGTTCCTGACCTGGAGGGTTTATCAAGATTTTATCTTCACTACCACGATAGATGATTCTTGGAGAACGATGATAATCTGGATACTCTTCATAAAAGGCATAACGAGATGGCTCTCTCAATGTCAATTGTTTCCCAACTTGAGCCGGTCCTTGAATCCAAATCTCATCTGGATAGAGTTTAATTGTCACAGCTCCTAAGCTCAACTCATCCCCAAAACTAATGAGTTGTTGGTCGTTTTGCTCCAAATGATTATTTCTATAGAACTCCCCTTGCATTCGAGTCAAAATCCATTGATTTTGAGTTTTCTGCAATAATAGCTCAATCTCTGCATCTAGAGTGATAAGAGCTCCCTTATGAGAACCTATCTGAATTTCTGACAGATCCAAAAGATCATAAATTTTTGTTTCTCCTTCTCGGAGATAGAAGACGACTTCCCCCAAGCTTAGAGCGTTTTTCAGCAGGCCTACTTCGTCACCATACTGATAAAACACCTCTTCACCATCAACTTTAAGTTGAATTGGCATTTCCTGTTGTGAAAGATACACTTGAGCCTTTTCAGTTGCACCGATCAAGACAGTTTTATCTGCACCTAATTCTACTTCATAACGTAGACCTTGGCTGTAGAAAATGATTTGTTTTTTCATAATTTCTCTCCTGGTCTCCTTTAATTGTTAGAGGAAGTGCTAGGACTAGATTTCTTTTCTGAAGAAGGTTTACTTTCAGAAGGTTTACCTTGTTGATTTGTAGTAGTGGACTTGTTAGCACTAGATTCATTTGTCAATAATTGACTTCGACTATCCCAGTATTTCTTGTACTCACTCTCCAATGCATTCAACTTACTTTCTCGATCTTTTCCTGACAACTTATCGTCTTCTCGAACTTGCTTGATTTCTTGAGTCAACGCATAGAGAATCAAGTCACTATCATTAATCCGTTTGGCAATATCGAGAGCTTCTTCAAAACGGTTGCGCCCAATTTGGATCCAGTAAGTCAAATAAAGTTCATCTGACTTGAGAGTCACATTATTCAAAATGACTTTCTTTTGATCATCAGAAAATTCCAATCCCTGAATATAAGAGTATGCCAGTTCATACTTTTGAGTATTTGGTAAATTAGACGGAGTAACACCCTCCAATTCTGTAATAACCCCACTATAATCCACTTTTATAAAGGCAGTATCAGCCTGTAGCATTTTTTCTTTGAATGGATTTTGCACAAAAATCAAATAAATAAGTGGAATAGCCAACAAAACTACGCTAGCTGACAACCAGATTGTAGCCAACTTAAAAACACGATGTTTTCTACTTGGAACTAATACCAAATCAGCCTGTTCTTTCGTATGTTTCTCGACATAATATTTTTCCAAAATTGAAACTGCAGATGCAATATCATTAGCTTGGCACAAATCATTTAGGAAATCTGGTAACGTTTCTAGTTCCAGAGAACCATTGTAGAGATCCATAAAATCCAAATCGGTAAATAAAGTTACTGTAAAACACTTGGCTTGGCGTAGAAAATCTTCTGGAGATATAGCCTGAGGAACCATCAAATCTGGAATTCCACGATAAGCAATTTTAGCTTGTGCATCTTTCGTAATAAACAGATTCATTGGATGCAAAAGAAACGTTACTGGCAACTCTAAAGCTCCCTCTAGACTAAAAACGTTTAGAGCTAAACGAATTCTCTCTGAGATTGTACGATTCTTCACTTCATCATAACTTAATCCATAAGGTTCTACTTGGTAAGAAAAAGTCACACTGTCCTCATCAGATACCATGGATTGCTCCAAGAACAATGGATGGTGTAAATCCAACAGCAAAAGCTCTCGTAGATCTTGACTAGCTACATCTGAACGTTTGAGTTTTAATTCCCAGGTAGTTTCATTTTTTTCATAAATAAATGGTTGTCCACCAAATACAAATTTTTCTTCAGTCACCTATATTTCCTCAATTTCTACTAAATCTCCTGTCGTCATTGGATAATCAGACAGATGTTTTCCTTCATCAATCAACAAACCTTTATTGACTATTCTTAATTGGTATTTTTTTCTCTTTATTCCTGGATTAAAAATCGTATCAATTTCTCGGATTAGCCGACGTACTTCAATCTTTCGGGGAATTCGAATATCCACATCCCTATCTTTCAAGCGCAGGGTAATATTGATATGTTGCTCCATTACTTTTTGTATCTCCTGTCTGATTTATCCTTTTTCTATGTTTCTTGGACGAACTGTTAAAACATCAATCCAAATTATCTGCCATCACTCGGTAACTCATCAAACCAGTGACACCCATCAGCAATAGAACGACTCCTACATAGAACATCTCTGGCATAAAATTATTCAATTCTCCTCCAGTAGTCTTATCTAAATTTGTTTGAAATTTAGATAATTTGTTGGAATTTGGTTGAAATAGTTGTTCTTGCAAATTATTTTTTACTGGTCCCTGTATAGCAGAAAACAGTTGGCCCCTTTCTGTGATCAACTGTTCCTCTTGATAATGTTGCATTTCCTGCAACTTCTTTTGAGTCGCTTCATTAAAAAGGTCTTTGACTTGTTCAGATTGAATACCAAACTTCAATCCTTCTTTCTTCTCAATTCGAGAATCGTCAAGTTGCAGACTGTTATCCTTTATATCATCTGCAGTAGCTGTTGAAACTACTGCAGACGCTACCAAGGTAAGAAGCAAAAGAAATATTTTTTTCATATTCTTAATTTCTATACTTTCTCAGGTTGATTTACTTGAAACCACAAACTTCCTGCTTTGATAAAAACGTTCATAACAATTAGAATTGCTATCACAAAAATTGTTGCGACAAAAACTATAATTGTGGCTGGATGTCCATCAAAATATCCTGAGAGCAAGCCTTCTAATATTGATAAAACATTAAGGTTTTTGATAAATGCTGGGAAGCCTGTTAGACTAGCTGTTGTACCGATAGCATTTGATAGGTAGACAAAGCTAATCATCATAAAGAAGGCAAGTCCCATACCAATGACACGAAAATGTTTAAGTAAGAAATATTGTCCTTGAATCAGCACAAATCCCGCTAAAACAATTAATAAAACCCATGATGGTTGATACTCACGACCAACTTGTAGCTGAATATTTGAAACGATACCAACTACTAGACCAACAACAAGGCTTAGAGCAGATAAGATCGTTACAGTCACAAGATCTGTATCATGTAGTTTATCTAATTTAAATTTATCTTTAACCTTACGAATAATGTTTTGAGTTGCAAAGAGATAAGCTGTAAAGAGACTTACAATTTCCAAAAGTAGAATCCATGTAAACGGACGATATACATTAACTGTTGCTTTTACTGAAGATGAATTTTGCGCAACTGGATTTGATAGGAAATTGAGCAAGACTTCATTTGGCACTCCATTTTCATAAGCATTATTTAAAACTTTCAAGAAAGATTCAACAAAGTTGCCATTAGCTGTTAATTCCTCGTTAAATTGTGTCATCAACGAATCAGCATCCTGTGAAAGTTTTTCAGTACTAGTTTGAGCATTTGATAATTCACGATTAAAATTACTCAAAGTCTCATTCACTGATTCAGCCGCCTTCACATTGCTTTGAGAAGAAGTCTTCACACCTGCTGTTTCTGCTAAAAGAGCTGCAAAATCAGTATTTAGAGTTGTCAATTGCGTATTAGTAGTCTCAAAAGCAGTATTTCCTCCGTCTTGAGCCTTTTCTAAATTCTCTAGTTCCTTTTCTAACTGTTTGTACTTCTCAAGTTGGTCCTTGATTTTGGTATCCAATTCCTTGTTTGTATCCAAAACATCTCGCACATTTTTTTCTAATACAGGTTTCAAATCAGTCAATTTTATTAAGGCCTTATCCACTTTCTCCTTAGCACCATCCGTATCTGTAGCACTTGCAGGAGTAGATAGACTATCTTCATATTTCTTCAGATTTGAAGTAATCGCTTCGTACCAAATATTTGTTAAAGCAGTAGAAACATTACTGTTTCGCAAATCTTTAATAGCATTATATGCTTTTAATAGTGAATCCACTTTTTGATAAGTAGACTCTATTTTTTGAACCTTTTGTCCGTAAGAGACCGCAGCTTTTTGCACATTTGCCACATCTACTGGAGCACTAACTGCTTGAACATCATTCAACGAAATATCGATTGATTTTGGTGTAGATGTTGAAGCTGGAGCTGCAGTTGCAGTTGAAGGTATTTCAGCAACACTGTACACTACTTTAAAGGTTCCGCCAGTCTTCAAATCAATTTCTTGACCAAGCAATACTGGAGTCCCATTATAGGTAACTGACGCAACCGTCACTCCTGTTTCGGCTTTCCATGAAACTTTAGCTTTTGTACCCGTTGTACCTACAGGAGTTGTACTTGTAATGGCTTTACTTTCAAGATCCTTCAAATCCGCTAAAGTTGTTGCCTCGCTAGGTGTGCCTAAACTTTTTAATTGGCTATAGTCTAGGGAAGGTATAGTTACTGGTGAAATTCCAAAACCATTAAATACTTTTCCACTAAAATCTTCTGCTGGTAATTCAGATATTGCAGTTTCCAACAATCCTTCAATGGTTTTTTCAGCATTTTCTAGATCCTTATTCTTAGCTTTGTCTAGAAATTGTGCAAGAGTGATGTTGCCCTTTTCAGTTGTTCCGTAATAAGCCACTAATTTTTCATCGATAAAGTTATTAATATCCTTCTTATGATTTTCAAACTTAGTTCGCTCTTCAGTCAAATTAGTTTGTAATGCATCAATTTCTTTTCTGATATTTTCTGCAACTGTTTTATAGGACGGTCCAACTTCTGGTGACGTACCATCAGAAGAGGCTGTTGGTCCATCTATATTAGAAGTCTGTCTGTTTTGAGTTGAAATTAATATCTCATAAGTTTTAATTTGATTCTGAACTTCTGTGTGACTCTGACCGATTAGTCTCGTAATAACATCGGCATGATTTTCCTTCTCGGCAGCCCTAGCTTTAAGCAAATCAGCAAATTTATTACCATAGTTCACCTGTGAAACATCAAAATGATCAAAAATTTGCGTATAGCTTTCCAAACCTGTCTTTAAAGCATTGTTTGATTCTACTGAAGAACTAGACATGCTATAAAGAGTTGGAAAAAGATTTTTCGAGTTGATAGCTGTCCCATATAAGTTGGTACGATAACTTCCGATATTGGTCGCTTGTATCTGTGAGCTAGCTTGGACATTCTTTTGTGCAGTATAAAGATTACTCAAAATACTAGCCATATACATATCTACTAATTGTCTATTTAAGTCCGCAACGATATCTTTTGCTAGTTTATTCGCATCATTTTCTATCTGCAAATTCCCTTGTGCATTAACCTTATAATTTACAATTGTTTTATCAACATTGATATTGTTTATATCCAATACTTTCTCAGAAAAGTCACTAGGAATCGTTAAAACTAGTTGGTATTTCCCGCTTTCTAATCCAGCATCTGCTGTTCCACGAGGTACAACGAACCAATTTTGCGAATTATCACGTTCAATGTTTTTTACATAACTAGCACCTAGGTTATACTCTTTCGTATCCATATAAACGGGCTTATCTTCATTTACGATAGCCACATTTAATTTAGTCTGTTGGTTTGCTTTTTGATTGCTTTCATTGCTAATAGTAGTATTTTTTTGAACAGACAGATTCAAAAAAATCATCGAAGCGAGCAATAATAGTGCTAACAGACTACTTCCTACATACTTAAAAATCTTATTCTTTCCCATTATCCCTTTTAATCATCTCCATAACAAAAATAGGAAGGCTCTCGCCCTCCTAAAGCCACTTATAACAAATTAAATTTGTGCTGCAAGATCTTGGTCGTTTTGTTCAACAATCTCAGCAACTTTATTCAACTGTGCATTAATTTCATCGAGCAAAGTAGCGAACTCTTCAATTTTTGGAGACAATTCTGTAAATTGGCGATCAAAGCTCTCAAAAGCAGAACCTTTCCAGTTCTCTCTGATAACTTCTTGTTCGCTACTCAATGTACGAAGCACTTGTCTTACTTCTTCAGCACCATTAGTGTATTTCTGAGCAGAAGTACGTAGTTCTTCTGTTGTTAATTGAATTAAAGCCATGTGAAACTCCTTTAAATTAGTTTTATAGGTTTATTATATCAATAAATGCTGACGGTTGCAAGCTTTTATTCATTTTTAAACTGTTTTATTTTAATTATTTTTGAACAAACGAAAAAACTATCGATCGACAGTTTTTCTTTGCATCCTTACTTTTTTGTTTCTAACTAAAAACTATAGAAACCAACTTCTTTTTTTACAGAGTATATTATTAGACTTTTCTTTCTTCTACCTGTTTGTAATAGTTTTTATTCTCTTGATGTCGAGCTTCTAGTACATTCTCAATATGATTCTTATATTCTTGATGATAACTGTCCAAATTGTTCTCTATTTCGTAAATATAAGGTTGGATTTCAGCAAAATTATTATCTTTACAAGCATTGGAAAGTTCCTCTAGGAGCATAGCTGTTTCCCTGCTAAATTTGTGATAATAGTCATCTAAATCCATCTCCAAACGCTCTAAGCCTCGCAATTTACGATTATGCTCATCCTCTAGTTCCTGAAGTTCCTTTTTATCCATGACGAGTTTTCTCCTAGTTTTTGATTGGACTTTGTAAAGTAGGTGTTTGCAAGGTCTGCGTCAAGTAAGTTTCGGCTGCATCTGCCGCTTTCCCCTCAAATCCACCCTTAATATTGTTCACATAGTTCTTAGAAGCATACTCTTTCATATCTGCAGCTGCTTCTTGCAATTCTTTAGCTAACTCAGCTCCTTTAGCAAGAATTGACAACTCTTTTGCAGTTACCAAGGCCCTGACTGCTTGTCGTTCTTGTTCTTTCATTCTTTCTTTGAAGCCTCTGTCGAGTTGCTCTCTTGTAATTAAAGTATCTTCATCCGTTAGGACTAACATTTTTCCCCCTCCATGTTTGTTTTACATCCGCCAATAGATTATTAAAATCTTTAGCGCTTTCCGTATCTATAGTCTCAAAGGAACCACTAGCTTTAACCAAGCTTTCCCCTAGTTGCTCGATTTGTGTAAGAAAGGATTTGGCTGCTGTCTCCGTATCATTCGCAACGCTTTGATCCCAAAAATTTGCAGTATCAAATCCAGAAAGTAGATTCGTAACTTCTGAACTTGACAAGTTTCCAACCATGTCAAACGCTGTCTGTCTTGTTTCTTTTACCATGTTTTGAATATCTTCCTTAGCATCTGAAAGTAAGGTTTTCACATTTTTAACTTTATCTTCCATATCAAAATTTGCCAACTGGGCTGCTGTCTGAAGCAGTTGAGCTCGAACCAAGATTCTTTGATTTCCTGAAAGATTGCCGTTTCTCAGTTGTTCCTGATAACGAGGAATAGCCTCACGATCCCACTTTATAGATTCCTGACGGGCTTCTTCGACGATCTTACTATATTCAGTTGTAAAATTCTCGTAAACGGCATAACCAATAGCTGCCTTTATTTTAAACTCACCTTTCATAATGGAATTTAAAACATTGGTTGCTACATTTTCATCAACTCCTAAAGCCCTGAGAGAATCCAAAGATGTCGCAATCAATCGAGCTAGCTTTTCACCTGCCCTGAGCAATTCTGGGTGAAAGTCCTCTGAAGCAGTCAATAAATTTCCCTTCCCATCCGATTGGAAAACACCAAAGTCATGGGAACTTTCCGGATCAGAAATCTGGGTATAGTGCAAGGGAACAAGGACATTGACTTTACCGACTGGTTTTTTGAGGGGTTCATCGGAATCCTCAGGTAATTTAGTAATGGTGTGCTCTCGATTAAGCATACCCACGATATCAAAAGGATTGACATAATACTCGATTTTTTCGCTAATCTTTTGGATTTTCTCATCGCTGAGGCCCATTTTCTTTAAACTCTTTGTCGTGTCTGGACCGTCAAAGAGAACAACTTTGCCGATTTTCTTCAGTTCTTCATCAGTGAGTCCAGCGACCCCTTGCGCAGAGACAATGGTTCCTAGGGAGTGAGCTGTGATGTCCATCGTAGCATGCGGAGCTTTTTCACGCATCTCAGCAATCTTCGTTTTCATACCTGCCGTCGCTAACTTGGCTTGCGGTATATGGATATGGTTAAGGGCAAACTTCGCATCATTGTCAACCCAGTCATTCCGATTTTCCAAACTGATGGCATCGCTCCCGCGGATAGCCATATAGGTTTTCGTAGTATCTGACCCTAAGGTAGGCGTATCCGTTAAGTAGTAGGCACTGAAACCAGCTTCATCATCAGTTAACAATCCTTTTTGATAACGTTTGTGATGAGTATCCTGCCTCATCCCATTTGTATCAGGAACTGGTGTCGATGTGACTTTATAAGTATCTCTTAAATCAGGATCCGGTTGCAAATAGACTTTACCATCATGAGGAAGTTTTTTCCCTCCGGGGGTGATTTCCCATTCTCTTTTATCTTTATTATAAAATTTATTATCTCTAGAGAAATCAAACAGCTGATAATCAAGAGCATTATTATCTGGCGGAAAATTATTGGGGCGCCCATTATATGCAGATTGTGCTAAATCCGCATAAAAATTATCAAAGGTTTTTAAATTACTATTAGTCATAATAATACCATCCCCCATCCCTATAAATTCTTATAGGCTGCATTTCATAAATTCCAAATTCCTTTGGTATACTGTTTGCATTATTGTCTAAAGAAAATCCAACCATGAATTTCGTCTTATCATTATTATTTACCTTTCCTCTAAGTGTCAACATATAGCCACCACCTTGTGGAGTTCCATTTCCTACTTGACCAACCTTCATACTATCCCAATCGAACTGAACACTTTCAACTTTAGGACTTAAAGACTTGACAAAATCAGCCATATCTTCTTCATGCTCCTTCAGATAAGCTAACTGCTTAGCCCGTGGGCTCAGAGTTATTCCTCCAAATAGATTTGTTTCCTGTGCCATCCATGCGCCTCCTCCAAATACTACAAGAGCTAAAACCAGCCAAAGTAAAGTACGTTTTTTCATCTTTTTCCTCCTATATAGCGGAATCTATGTATATTATATCATGAATGTAAAAAAAAATACTTTTAGCAAGTATTGTAAGTCAGTAGGGAATGAGTGATATTAAATTTGAGTAAAAATTATCAAAGGTTTTTAGATTACTGTTAGTCAAAAATCTTTCCCCCCACTCTTAAATAATTGGCTAAAGCCATTGAATTAGGAATAATTTCACCATTCTCAATATCAAAAGTTACATTCCAGGAAGAGGACTCAATATGATTAAAGCTACCATATACATTTACAATTTCTCCTCCTCCTTGAGGAGTCCCATTCCCAACTTTTTCCCACTTGGTTTCATCCCAAGCAATCTGAACAGATTCAATCTTTGAATTTTTAGACTTTACAAAATCTTCTATCTCTTGTTCATGCTCCTTCAAATAAGCCAACTGCTTAGCCCGTGGGCTTAGAGTTATCCCTCCAAATAGATTTGTTTTCTGTGCCATCCATGCGCCTCCTCCAAATACTACAAGAGCTAAAACTAGCCAAAGTAAAGTACGTTTTTTCATCCCTTTCCTCCTATATAGCGGAATCTATGTATATTATATCATGAATGTAAAAAAAAAT
>ERZ1674051.105-NODE-105-length-24926-cov-7.889952_pt1 | contig 24926 bp, 31 predicted proteins | sample MGYA00581125_ERZ1674051 | MGnify/ENA primary metagenome ERZ1674051 (study PRJEB41354, sample SAMEA4873326) | human saliva metagenome | biome: human-associated habitat [ENVO:00009003]; feature: mouth environment [ENVO:08000002]; material: saliva material... | reverse complement strand
ATATAAGCAACTTCTAACATTTTAATTCTCCTTTTTCACATTATAAAATGGTGCTTTTTTTCGATTTTGATAAACGATAATATAAATTCCAAGTCCAATTAGAAGGACTGACAACCATTGAGATACTCGAAGTCCAAAGAACATGAGACTATCTGTTCGCATACCTTCAATGATCATACGTCCAAATCCATACCAAATTAGATAGAAGGCAGTGATATAACCACGACGAATACTCTTTAATCGACGTCTAAAAATAATAATCAATGCAAACCCAATGAGATTCCAGACAGATTCATAAAGGAAGGTTGGTTGACGATAGGAACCATCGATATACATCTGATTTTTAATAAAACCAGGTAAATAATCAAGGTTTTCCACAACCGCTCCGTAGGCTTCCTGGTTAAAGAAATTCCCCCAACGTCCAAGGCTCTGTGCAATCATAACACTTGGAGCAGCAATATCCAAGAAATCCCATGTGTTGATTAATCTACGTTCAGCAAAGAAATAGAGTACGATTGCTCCGGTGATTAAACCGCCGTATATGGCAAGACCACCATTCCAGATGGCAAAAATCTCTCCCATATGCTGACTATAGTAGTCAAATCTAAAAATGACATAATAAAGTCGAGCACCAATGATAGCTAAAGGAAAAGCAATTAAAATAAAGTCTAAAATGTCGTCGGATAAGATGTTCTTTTTTGGTGCTTCTTTACTTGCTAGATAGACTGCTAAAATAAGACCTGAAACAATGCAGAGTGCATACCATCTAATACCCAAAGGACCAATTTGAAAAGCAACTGGATCAATCATTCTTCATCTCGTTCCTTTCAATTAGTTTTGTCAATCGTTCTTCAAAGAGGCGTGTCGCATCAAAACCCATCTCCTTCGAACGATAATTCATTGCAGCCGCCTCGATAACGACAGAGATATTACGTCCTGTTTTTACTGGGATACGAATACGTGGAATAGAAACACCTGAAATTTCCAACTCTTCCGCATTATTCCCCAAACGGTCAAAGACCTTATCAGTATCGTAATTTTCTAAATAAACAGCCAATTGAACTTGTGAAGAATCCTTAACTGCACTAGCCCCATAAAGGCTCATAATATCAATAATACCAACGCCGCGGATTTCTAACAAATGTTTCAAGATTTCTGCTGGCTCACCCCAAAGTGTCATCTCATCTTTCGCATAGATATCCACGCGATCATCTGCGACTAGACGATGTCCGCGTTTGACCAACTCAAGTCCGGTTTCACTCTTACCGATACCACTATCACCTTGAATCAAAACACCCATACCATAAATATCCATCAAGACACCGTGCACACTTGCACGTTCAGCCAAGCGAGAATCCAGGTAACTTGACAATTCACCAGACAGACGACTTGTCGCTGTACGACTTGTTAAAATCGCGATTTTACATTCTCTAGCAGCTTTTAGCATTTCCTCAGGAACCACTAAACCACGCGCAACAATAACAGCAGGTGTTTCAGGTTGGAACAATTTCTTCAAAACCTGATAACGGTTGTGAGAAGACATACTAATGAGATAAGACCACTCCTTCATTCCCAATAATTGGATACGTTCCGGAGTATAGTAATCAAAATAGCCTGTCATTTCAAGACCCGGTCGACAAATATCGCCCGTATTGATTTCCTTTTCAAGTAATTCTGGCTCACCATAGACAATATCTAGTCTGAGCTTATCGATTACTTCTTTGACTAAAACCGACATATATTTCTCCTTCAATAGAGTTCTCCTACTATTATATCAGATTGTCGGAATAAGTTTATGTTTTTTACAGTCTTTATGCTATTTATTTAGAAATAACTTTTTAAGTGATTTATTCTAATGAAAAAGGGATTAGACAACAAATTCATGTCTAATCCCTTCCACTATTTTTAACAGTATTATTTACGAATAAATAGTGAACTTTAATTATCTTTTTTCTTTAGACCCAATACGCCAAGTCCTGTTACTAAGAGAGCTACACCTGTTGCGAACAATGATTCTTTAGAACCTGTATTTGGTAGTTCCTTTTTAGGTTCAGATGTTGTAGATGTAGTTTCAGGTGTTGTTTCTTCAGTTGTTTTACCTGGAGTTGTCTCAACTGTTGTTGTAGTTGTGGTTGTGGTTGTTGTAGTTGTTGTAGTTGTTGGTTGTTCAACTTTTTTATACCAGTGGATACGATTTCCTTCACGGTCTTTTTCTGTTTTTACAAATTCATATCCATCGATAGTAGCTGGATCCTTCCAACCCTTATCCTGTGGTTTAAGAGTTGCTTTTGTATCGATGTCTTTGTAGTCTGTCACAAGCGTATCAAGAACTAATTGTGCACCTGCAGAGTCATTAATGATACGGTAAATATAAATACCCTTTGAATCTTTCCCATCAATAGTTGCCGTAGCTACTTTCGAAACATCATATTGCATTTTTTCAAGATCGATCTTAGATTTATCAATAATGTTAATACGATTTTGACCAACACCGAAGAAAACTCCAAGTTCTTTTGGAACATCTCCTGAAATCATCTCAAGTGTGATTTTCTTAGCAGTAACAGAAGTCACTTTAAACTTAGGTGCTACACCTGTTGGGAACACATAAGCACCGTATTGGTTTACACTATAGCTACTATAGACAGGTAAGATAAAGTAAGCTTGGTGTGTATCACCAACTTTAATTGCTGTGTCACCACTTGTTTTCCACTCGATACCTGAAGCGTCATTGAATTCTAGTTCAACTGTTGAACCAACTTTCATCCCTTCACTTCCACGCACTTGGAATTGTGTTGAAGTGTCATATGAACCATCTGCATTGAACTTAATTGTATTTCCAGATGGTGTAAAGTGGATTGAGTTTGTCTCTGTCGCAAATTGTTCTACTTTAGGAATATCCACTGTACTTGTCACAGAAGAAGAGCCCACTTTAATCACTTGATTTAAAGTGTAGTTTTTATTTGCAATTACAGCTCCATTATAGGCGTTGTCTGATTTAATTTGGAACTTGACTTGTTTCAATACATCTGGTTGTTCAGCTTCAATAGCCTTCGTAAATGTAATTTTTAAAGTCGCGCGCGTTGATTCCAATTCAGCTTGTTGCATTTGAGCTGTATCGTTTGAACCTTGACGTGCTTTATTGATGTTTTCGAACGAAACAATTGAAATTTTACCAATTGTCTTACCTTCGTAAGTTACGTCCTTGCCATTTAGTTGATTTAAGACAGCGACGTTTTCTAATGTAACTGTAACATAGTCGCCTTCTTTCACATCATCATCTGTGACTGAAAAAGAAAGGTCTACATCTGTGTAGTATTCATAATATTTAATGTCATGATTTTTTATAGTACCAGTCACTTGTGCATTTACTTCTTTAGCAGCACGTGCTGGAGTTTCTGTACTTGTTACTGCTTCTGCACTTGAATTTGTTGCTACTTCTGCACTTGTTGCTGATTCTGCTGTTGTTGCTGATTCTGCTGTTGTTGTCGAAGTTTGTTCAGCTGTCGTTGTTGCTTCTTCAGCTGTAATAATTCCTTGACTTTGAAGAGCTGCTAAAAGCACTCCAGTTGACAATAAAGTAATCAATAATTTTCCAAACCTTTTCTGGTTTTTCATCCCTTTTTTACCTCCGTGTAAATTTACACTATTATACTACAATTTTACTATATTTGTCTTTAAAATTCAACAGAAATGCCTGATTGTTTTTATATTTCAAATAATTTGTCTTACGCCTTCCAAACGCTTAACAATCTAACTCTAATCATAAATTATATGGAGAAAAAACAACCATCATTCAAGTACTTGAGACAAATCAACTGCAAATCGTTCAACGTCTATCACCAAGTCCCTTCCAGATTTTTCTAAGTAAATTCTTGGAAGTTCTTTTGTTAGTATTCTGTTTGCATCAGCCATATCTTGTGGATAGAGATATTAAACCTCCTAACAAGTGCTGTTATATCAACACTTCCAAGAATTATCGGTCAAATTTTGGTCAATATTTTCTTATTCTTTTTTCTTCTTTATTCAACCATTAAATCTCTAATTGTATCATATTCTTTATCAATAACCTCTTGCAATACATGACCATAAGTCCTGATAAGTTGCTGAATATCTTTATGCCCCATCAACTTTGCAACTACCCATATATCAACTCCTTGTGACAATAAATATGATCCGTATGTATGCCTTCCTGAAGTCGCAGACATCTCCTGACTGCCAATTCCAAGTTCCGATAAACATACTCTTAAATATTTATTTAAACCCGCATTAGTCGGTATTCTATACCTTCTATCATAGAAAACTAAATCTTCCTTATTCAAATCTTTACGATCATAAAGAACCATAGATTGTTCTTCTTTTAAATCTTTCAAAACTTGTAACAACTTATCGTCAACAGGAATCTCTCTAATTGAAGTCTTTGTTTTTGGAAGAGTAAATACTTGTTTATCACCTGAAAATCTCCGATATGTTTTGATCGTCCTATTTTCAAAATCAATATCAGACCAACAGACTGCCATTCCTTCACCAACCCTAAAACCTGTCTTAAATAAGAAATACAATAAATAAGGCATTACAGATTCTCTATAATTAAATTTTGAACATAAATGAGATAACAAATCTTTATAGTTAGAAATACTATGAATATACTTATCTTCAATATCTCTACCAGCTAACCCAAATATTTTAACTCCATCAGTAAAGTCATTCATCACTATACCACTACGCTTACTAAACTTAACAACAGTCCGTATATCTGCATTTAAACGACCAACATATTCTTTAGTAACCTTTTCTCCATACTCATTTAATCGAATTTGATATTCTTTATGAGTAATTTGTACTGCTGGAATATCGGAAAATAGTTTTTCTATCATCTTTCCTCTAAAACGATAGCCTTCTTTCGTAGATTCTGCCTTTTCTGAAGGTAAAATCATAAGATCATACCAATCTTTCCATAAATCAAACAAAGTAACCTTACTATCAAATCTAGCTGTATAATTTGATTGAAACAGCTTACGTTCTTTCTCTTGCGCTTCATTCATAGCTTCACGCTTCGTCTTAAAGCCTGAATTTGTCGCTATAACTTTGCCTTTTTTATCGAAAATTCGATAATCCCAAAGTTTATTTTTACCACGTTGTCTATAACTTGCCACAATATCTCCTTCCTAAAACGGCAAATCATCACCATTCTATTATAACATCAATAATATTCTTTGATAGTTTTTATCAAAATATTCTCTAGTTTTCCTTGCAAGGAATCTATACGGTGAACCCTTACTTTTTGGATAAAATACAAAACCATCTTCATTCTGCTCAATATCCACCTCTTTTTTTATTGCAGGATTCAACAAAATATCATTTACTAGCTTAGTCTTGCTAATTGACAACAATTCCTCAACCTTATCAATAGTCCACCATTGACCAACTTCCTCTTTTTGAATCAAATCTAAATATTCAGAACGACTAATCAAAACCATATCAGCAGGAATCGGAACTTCAATATTAAATACTTGTTTCTGCTCTTTCATTTAAAACTCCTTCACACAACAAAAAACAAGCCATTTCTGACTTGCTTTTTACTATTATTTCTTAATATGCACTTTTTTGATATTCATTCCACAAAGTCTGAAAATAATCTGCATTTTCTAAAACATACCGTCTTACTATTTTCATATCTTTTGACTTTAACTTTCCATCACGAAGATCACCATTCAAAAACATTGAACCTGCTTCCTCACCATGAATATAAATATGAATATGAGCCCTCTGTCCTTTATGGTTATGTTCGTTCGGGCGAATTTCAATACTATACTTTAAAAAAGAATGCTTAGGCATGCAACAACCCCACGTAGTCCTGCCACGTTTCAAGGTAGTTATCACGATTTAATTTAATTTGTTTTTGAGCAAAACGAATATCATAATCTGCTAAATCTATATTTTCTAAAACTTCACCTGTAAGAATACTAAATGTTCCTATCAATTCTTCTTCATCATACATACGCAAAACAGGATTGTTAGGATTTTTAAAAATATCTTCTTTGGCTACCTCTAAAGTTGTAATACCAAACTCTTTAATCATGATTCCTTCTCCTTTCACTTTCTTTTATTATATCACTTTTTCTAAAATTGTCACTTACACTAGTTATTCAATTCTAATAATTCACTTTCAACACGTTTCAAAAGTACTTGCACTTCTTCTGTACCACGATAACCTTCGAGAGAAGCTAACTGACCTTCTATTCTTCCTAAAATACGGAATACTTTATCTAATTCCTTGTTTTCTTTAGGCTTAGATAGTTCCTGATTCACTACTGTCAATCTTGTTACTTCTTCATGCAATCTTGAATTCTGAAGCACAACTTCTTTCATCAAATCCATTGTTTCCAAGATTTCTTTAGCCCTTGTACTGTTTTTATACAAATCTTGTCTAGCCATTTTCTCTTGTTTCATTTCATCTGAAATATACTCGGTATCTTTTTTAATAGAAGCATGCTCTTTAGACAAGCTATCATGTTCTTTAGATAAGCCATTATGCTCACTAGATAAACGATCATGTTCTTTAGATAAACTCTTATGTTCCATCTCACGTTCTTTTGACAATGCTTTCATTTCAGCTTTAAGACCACTATTATCTCGTGCTAACTTAATAGCAATACCTACTAATGAAGCTATCGTTGCAACAATTCCACTAAATGTTATCCAATCCATAATTGAATACTCCTCAATCATTTTTTCTCCTTTCTATCTTATCATATTTCTTAAAAAGAAAAAACAAGGTAGGAACTACCCTACCTTGCTATTTATTCTAGTTAAATTTTCGTTTACCAATCACAGTCGCAATCAATCCTACGAATCCCCAAATAGTTGTAAAGATCGTGCTAGCTGTTCCAGTATTCGGAAGGACTTTTAATTGCCCTTCTTTATCCTTCAAAGCGATTGTACCATCAGACTGTTTCACAGCGCCAATTTCATAAGGCTCTTTTTCAGCATAATCACCTTCACTTGTTTCAACTACTACTTTTCCTTGATTCGTTGAAACTACCTTGTGACCAGTATTAGTTTCAATAGGCTGTTCCTGAATATCTTCTTTAGTGACATTCAATGGTTTAGGATCATCAGATTCTTTCACACCAACATTATCTTCAGCCTTCTTTTTATCCTCCTGAACCTTTGGATCATCTTCCTTTTGAGAATCAGCTTTTGGCTTTTCCTCTTTTGGTTGATCTTCCTTCGGTTTTTCTGATGGAGTTGTAGGCTCTACTACAACACCTGTATTGTCTTTTGAAGGCTCTTTTTCTGATTCCTTGCCAAGATTTTCAGAAGGCTTTTCTTCTTTAGGCTTTTCCTCTTTAGGCTTTTCTGATGGAGTTGTAGGCTCAACCACAACACCTGTATTATCTTGTGAAGGCTCTTTTTCTGATTCCTTACCAAGATTTTCAGCTTCAGTATTTACAGCAGGCACAACAGCAGGCTTTTCTTCTTTTGGTTGATCTACCACAACCACACCTGCTGTATCTTCTTTAGGAGTTACACTTCCACCCAAAGACAATTCATCAGCATTTACACCAGCTACAAAGCTACTCAATAGCGTTACACACGCTAAAGTTACAATTTTTTTATTCATATTTTCTTTCCTTTTTTTTCTTTTATTTTCCAGTTACATATAAAAATTCTTTTGCCTGATCAGCAGTAAATACACGATAGTTTGTAATTCCTGTTCCCTGACCACTTTGAACAAAGTTACATTCAGAAATCAATATTGATCCATCATCTTTCACATCTTCAACAAAAGCCACATGACCATAAGTAGGGTGACCACCTGCCTGCCTTCCTTGAAAACTTACAGCAGAATGTTTCGTAGGAGTATTAGAAACTTCATACCCTGACTTATGCGCCCAATCTTGACCATTTCCCATGTATGGATCAAACTGTATTCCAAATTCTTTAGCACGATTGAAAACATACCAAGTACATTCACCATAAGGATAAGAAGCTGTTATATAACCATCTTTTGTGATCTCCTTATCTATCGAATATCCACTAGGTATATCCATAGCCACTTGACCAGCAGGAACATCTAAGCTACCAGCTATTGCGTTCCCACCTGATGATCCATCAGATTCAATCGTACCTTTAAAGACTTCATACCACTTCTTACTATCCTTCTCCAGCTTCTCTAATTTTGTCTGACCGTCTGTTAAAGCTACACCTTCATAGTGTTCAGACCAATATTTTGCGCTTTCATAAGGATCAGTTGCCTTTTGCATATAGTCTTTTACCTTTTTATAGCCATGGTTTAACTCATAACTCATTAACTCCAATTCAACCGTACTATCTAAGGTACGAGAACTAGCCTTCGCCCATCTATCACCATTGATCGTGTTACCGTCCCAGCCTGACCATTGAAAGTACCCAGCAACTCCCCCTGATGGATTCGTCAGTTTAGGATCAAAGTCACTTTCTCTTTCAGCATTGGCAAGCGATCCACTAGCACCCTCTAAAGTGAATTTTTCTTTAGAGAGTTGCCAGTTTAGAATCTTAATCACATCTTCTGCTCTTTCAACAGAGATATTCGCTTTTTGTGCTACTTCTTGCGCTGTCAAACGTGTTCTTTTCCCAGTCGTTGAATCAGATGATCCTGAACTTCCAGCAACCACAGCACCCATGACAAGTATCAAAATCAAGATAATAGGTAGAATAGTTGTAAGATTCGACAAAAGAAAGGCAACTACATATTTCTTTACCTGATTCTTAATCTGTTTCTTCATTAAATCTTATTTCTCTTTCTATCTATCGTAACATTCGGACGATTTTTCTTATTTTTTCTTCCCTGCTTTTTTGAACTAGAATTTCCTCCCTTCATTCGTTTTCCTTTAGGAGTATCAATTTTAGGATTCTTTCCTGAATCCACTTGATTCATTCTTTGTCCATTTTTAGCTTGAAATTCTGCTTTCTTTCTAGCAAGTCTTTGTTCTTTCAAACGCTTCACTTCAGCATAAGAACTATTTTTTATAGCATTTTGAAGTTTAGCTTTATCATTCCTACTCTTAACTTTATCTTCTAACAAAGTTTTCTTATAAGAACCATCTTTAAAAGAATTTGCTCTAGCTTGATACAAGAAAGCCATCCCTCGATTCCCTTTTTCTTTAAAGGAATTTACCGTACCTCTTACACCATGTTTCATAGAAGCATATCTATTTCCAAATTTTCCAAGAGATTCATTTTTCGGACTGTTAGATCGTAAACCTTTAAGGCGAGATTGTAAGTTGTCTTTACCCATCTTCAATCCACCTTTAGCAAACTGACCACCAGCAGAAAGTCCACTCTTTCCAGCACCGAACATTCTTTCACGAATCTTTTTAGTACCTTGATTGAGATTCAAGCCATTCATTCTATTTACAGGTAATCGTCCAATTTGTGAGAACAATGACAGGATCATATTCTTATTCTTAAACATTAAGAGCAATAGAATAGCTTTTACAAATATCACGATCAGAACATTTTGACCGACTGCCAAGCTAATAAAATCTGTTAGTGAATTATAGAAAAACACAAATAGAGTTGTAGCTAACAAGGTCACAGACGATAGAATCAACATTGATATAGCCTTCTTATTGAATGAGTGAATCAAACCTTCCATTGAAGGAAATAGACTAACCAATAAGATAAATGGTAACAAAAGAATCAAGAACACATAAATCATTAAAAAGAAGAACCTTGCTAGACCTAAGACTAGATAAACAATTCCTACCACACTAACATCAATCAATGAAGAAAAAGCATAGCTAAACTTTGCGCCCCACTCACTTTTCAACATCTTGTTTTCAGGATCTTTATCTTTTGCAATATCCTTGATTTTCTTACCACCAACAAGATAATCTCCATCACCCTGCTTATATCCTGCTAAATCTTCAAATTCTGCTTCAGATAGTTGAAATTCGCCATCTTCTTTCAAAGGGGAATTCATATACTTATACGATTTTACGATTGTTTCCGTAAAATAGACATCAATAGCATTAGAATTTTCATTAGTCAAAGTCTTTGTAATCTGACCATTAAGAGAAATCGTTGTCGTTCTAAATCCATCATACAAATGAGTTAGTAAATACTTATTCTGATCATTCACATTTATTTTGATAAAGTAAAGACCAATAATTGTATAGATCAACAACATCTTTACAAATGCTTTAACTACGCTACCGTTACCAGTTGCGAACAGATACAAGAGATACAAAGCCATACTTGCACCGATCACATAAACTATCTCTTTACTGAATAGAGAAGAAAATACTTTACTAGAATTGCCTATCACATTATTCAATAAGGTTGATACATCACTCATTCCCTCGACTGCATTATAGATTCCAGCTATGATTGTAAAGATAAATTTTGACAACCAAAAAATAGCTTGCACAATCGAATTAAAGAAATAATTCATGTTTGAATCAAATCCAAAGAATTTCTTATCAAAGTAAACCTTACTTGTTAGATCAGACATCTTCGACTTATAGTTATCATAAGTCAACTTTCTTGAATCTGCTTCTTTCTTTTTGATAGCTTCTTGACCTTCTATCTTCTTCTTTGCTCGTTCAATCGTTTTCTTTGCTATTTCAGTATCACGATCTTTAATGACCGGCTTATTCGTATTCTTATCAAATTCAATAATATTAAAATTATTTTTTGGTAAGTAATCTGTTCCAATACCACTATCCAGCTTCACAGATGAATCAGAAGATGGAGTTGTCGTTGAAATTGAATTGGAATTAAAAGCATTTATACCACTATTCGGTAATGATGGTTCAACAGCACCAACTAAAACAGGAAGGAAAAAGATAGACAAAATAAATCCTAGTAAAATATTTCTTCTCATTTTTCCCCCTTTCTATTGTACTGACACCAATTTTGAATCAACAGTTTTAAACAATGGTAAAAATTCAGGATAGATTGTACCATCTACTGTTATACGTTCCTTACGTCCAAATGTATCATAATAGATACATTGTCCCATTGTCTGATTTTCAAGCCATGCTCTTGATAATTCATCATTTTCAACTCGTAAATGTTCCAATATTGCTTCTGTTTCTGTATTTTCAGGGAAAGCGAATACTGTACCAAAACCAGTTGTATCATCACTTGTTTTCAAATCTTTTACCGACTGAGTAACAAGCACCAAGAAATTATTGAATGATCGTCCAGTACGTTTAATACGATTGACTACTTGCCTTCCAGCAGGAGTTGACATAATCTGCCATGCTTCATCAAGGAATAACATTGTTTCCTTATCCTTTTCACGTTCACCAAAAATCGCACAGAAATAGGTCAAAGCATACATAACAGTCAAACTTCTTAATTGTGTTTCAGTCATCTCATCTTTATCAGTACCTTTTGGCATATCAAGACCAGTAATTTCAACAATAATTGTCTTATCATCAGTCTTTAGAACTTCTTGACTACCATCAGCGAAACACAATGATAACAATGAATTTTTAGAAATTCGCTTCAAGAAATATCCAGCAGTTGAAACTTCTTCTTTTGAAGATTTTTCCAATTCATCAAAGACTTGTAACATACCAACCTTTTCACCAGTATTCCTACGTTCAATCACTTTATCAAGTGAATCTAACAGATAAGGTTGAATCTTAATATAAGTATCTTTATCCAACACAGAGCCAACAAGTACGGTTGCTAACTCAGTTAACTCACCTTCATCTTGAAGGAATGAGAATGGATCAAGAACACCTTTATTTTCTTCCTTACGCATATCAAGTGTAATAAAGCGAATAGATCGTATGTATTCTTGTAATTCTTCAAATTCACCTTGTTCTTCCAAATCAGCTAACACAGATAAAAATTGTTTTCGTATTTCAGTTTTTGGATCGACATACAGAACTTTAGCTTTTAACAATGAATGGTAAATAAAGAGAAATTTTGTTAAGAATGACTTACCGTTACCAGTTGCACCAGTAATAGCTGTATGAGGATTGCTTGTTTCTTTACCATGAACACCAATTTTATTAGCTTGTAACAAGTTAGTAAATACAACATTCGTGCTATTATCTAAGGCACGTTTAAAATCTCCATACCAAGAAGCGATATTCTTATCAATTCGACCAATAGGAAATCCAACATCAGTACCTACTTTTTTCTTCGTAAAGAAAAGATTCTCACAAAGACCACGCAGGCTAGAATATTGTAAATAGCCTTCTCTATCACTATCAATTAATTCAGTCATTCTGAATTTGTAGAATAGATAGATCTGATCAGCAACAGCCTTCACAATTTCAACTTCCATATCTTTCAATTTTGAAGCTAAAATATCATACTTAACATTCAATTCTTCAATGCTATCACCAGTAATCTGTAACAAGTGAAGGAACGTAACCATAGGCTCTTTATTATCGTACTTCTCTTGAAAATCTTCTAATAACTGATAACTTTCTAGCACTTCGATTTTTTGAACATCATCATTTTCTGCTGTTTCAGTCACCGTATTTCCAAGATTCTTACGCTTGTTTCTTGCCCTGGTATTCAAAGAATAGATTCCACTTTTTGTTGAGAATTTTACTTTCAAGGCACTATTTACAGGGAAACCAATATTCTTAATTTCTTCTGCTAAGTGTAAGTAAGAAACATTCTTCGGATAAGCATATACAGGAATAGTTGCTACATAACTTTCTTCTTCACCATTGACCAGCTTCAAAGCGTTACCTGATCCAATTTCAATAATTGTCTCATCAACATTCTCAATAGAGTTTTGAAGGGCGATAATCTCACTATCTTTATCATAGTATTGACCATTTAAGAAATGAATCCGATTCAACAACATCAAATCTTCTTTCACAACTTCTTGAATATTCAAAGCGTGTAATTTTGTTTGAATTAATTCTTTTTGATCCTGCCATTCCTTCGACCAATCGACCTTCGGTAATTCTTCAAAACCAACCATTTTCATAACTGATTTTCTAAAGTTAGCAACAGACTGCTTGACCGTCACTTTAAAATCAGACGATACATTGACTGACTTCAAAGGCACTACTAGATAATCTTTTGATTCCAGCAAATATGTAACTTCTTCTTCTAAGCGATCAGCCATATTAGAAATCACATAATTTGCCAATGGACTTGTACCAACACCCTGCTCAATATCATGAGAAAGTAACTCAATTTTCTTTGCCAACTCTAAGTCAAAATTCAGAGTATAGATTCCAAAATCACTATAATCAGCAATACTTGATAAGTAATTGAATACTAAATCTTTTGAATCTTCTTTCTCACCATCTTCAATAGTGTTAATAACTTGTGGCTCAACTTCAAATACAGCCAGCACACTTCCATCTTTCAAGAGAATCAAGCTATCATCTATCGCCCAAATATTATTCGTTAATTCCACGATAAATTCTTCTCACTTTCTCATATTTTTTACCTTTACAGAAATACATTGAATTTCTCTTACTGTCATATTTAACCCAAAACATTAAATAATCAACTAAGAATCGAAACAATGACTTTCCATCAATTTTATTTTCAGCTAGTAAATTTCCACACCACCAGCCAATAAACAATGAACCCATGAATCGGAAACCCCAATCCAAGAAGGGTACATACCCTAGCAAGAACCACGATAAAGCAAAACTTACTAGAGTATAGATAATAGTTGACATTTTGAGAGCAAAAGGCAAACTAAATTCCTCATTTATTTTATGCACCCATATAGGCTGTCTAAAAGCAGTAGTATAGACATACAGCTTTTTATCTTCTCTTTTCATAGCGTAGTCCTACTTGAATACTTCAAGCACTTTAGACCAAATTGTATTCGTGGCACGTAGAACTGTTTCAGGGTTATCCATGAAATAAATAATGAATCCTGCAATTAAGACTGTTCCTACAATCGTTCCTACCTTTTGATCCTTCCATGCTTTAAGAACCTTCGTACCAGCGAAAAATGCTACTGCTGGAATACCAAGTTTTGCTACTAGAAATTGAAATAACGCCATTTGTTTTATTCTCCTTTATCATCTTTTTTATTAAAATCTGCTGGGATCGTATGATCCATTTTTTCTACAAAATAGCTATCTTTATCTTGTCTTAACTCAAAGCTAAAGTTTTCACTATGAGTTGTACCTGCAACATCAAGAGTAATTTGCGCATAAGCATAGATTTTCCCATCTTTCTCTTTAAAGTAGGTATAATCTAAACTCTTAAACGTTGCACCACCAATAGACTTAATTCCATTAGAAATCAAATCCAAGTTTGCTTGACTGGTAGTGTAATTCTTAAAGAACAATTCCAAGAATGATACCAACTTCTTGCGCTTACCTTCTTCCATCTCATCATTCGCTACCAGCGATACATGATTTTCTTTATCCACTCCTTCAGCTTTAAAATCACTTACAGGAGAGAACCAAGACAAGCCACTTACATAATACTTACCATCTTTGACAGCGTACGGAATCGAAAATTCAATCCCTACACGTTGATTTTTTCCATCTTTCTTCGTATCATAAATCACACGATAAACAGCGATACCATCTTTAGCACTCAACATACGAGCGCTAACAATATTCATCTCCTGTTTTGTCTGACCTTGATTCTTAACATCAGGAACACTTCCATAATAATCATTCAACTTTGCGACATCTTCATCAGCAGAGCCACTTTGTGAATTATATGTAAAGTATCGACTTACATATCCATCTAGGAACTGTTCCAAAGTACGATCTGTTTCCTTTTTAGCTTCTACCACAGGCGCTTCAGAAAGCCTTGCCTTCATCTTCGCAGTAGTTACTATTGAAACAAACATGGTTAAACCACACAACAAGACGAATCCACCCAAACTGATCATAAAAATCAGATTCGATTTTTTCTGACTAATCTTCTTAACTGTCAGTTGTTTGTCTTTGCGTGGCTTCTTTAAAAACATATTTCTCATTCAAAAGAAACCTTTCTATAAAATCCTTTTGGAGTATTCAGCACTTCGCCTTGCTCAACAAAACCTTGAAACGCTGTCACCCAATTTCCACACTTAAAAAAATAATTTATCAAAAGACCAATATCTAAATTCTTTGAAAGTTGAATCACAGTTGCCACTTCATCTTTAGAACAGAATTGATAATAGGTTGAAATAATCTTTTTGATAGGAACATATCGCTGTAACTGAAATCTCACAACATAATCATCACCATCATACAAATCAAGGACTGCTTTTTTCAGCAAGTAAACCTCGTCCAGCGACATGATCTTATCAACTTCCCAATCACTAATACCACATACAAAGAAATTCCCTTTATCAATTCCCAATTCTTTCAATCTTGCAACAATCTGCTCTTGACTATGCTTCATAATATCCAACTCACAAAGATAATCAAAATTGCCTTCATTCAGAACCCTTATATCCGCTATCATCTTGATACAAAGTAACCTTTATCAACAAAGCTACCACCTTCTGAAAGGCGAACATCACGACCAAATTTTTCATAATCAAAGTAGTTTTCTAATGTTTCCCTTGACAATTCAAAACCAATCTCATCTACAATATATTCACCCAATTCTCGATCAGTTGCAACATCAGGATATAACGAACAATCATCAAATTCAGTAATTGCTAAAGCCTTTGGATCAGAGCTATCTGATTCAATGAATGATAAAACAATATCTTCATCTACATCTTCCAACTTTTCAGCAAGTTCATTCGCTAAATCCAAATTCAAGCGTTCACAATCCAAATCAGGCAATCCTTCAATCGAATCAAACGTAACCTCAATTTCTTGACCTTCATAGCCAAATCGTTCAGCAAGTTCTTCACTAGAAATCGGAAGCAAAACTCGTATAGCAACACCTTTATAAATAACTAAAGCCATTAAATCCATTTTTTATTTTCTCCTTACTTTATTAACCTTCTACCTGCTTATTTAACTGTTCCAAGTCAGCAACACTAAATAAACCATATCCAATAAATGAATCGCCCTCATAATCAACAATTTCAATTTGATCATCATAAGAACCATTCAAACCAATCACAGACAATTTTCCAAAATATAAAGGCAAGCTAAACCAAGCCTGCCTTCCATTTTTTGGATTCTTAATTAAAACTCTTGAAGCCATATTCAATACCAGCTATTTTTTTTATTGCAACAAGAACCAGCTATCATCATCATGACCAAGATAGATATAGCTATCGTTAATACGAGAAACAATTTCTTCTTCATGTTCTTCTACATAAGCAGATAAACGATCTTCATTGACTAACTGCTCATATTCTCCATGATTCAGAATTTTAGCATAATCAATCAAGGCTTCTTGTGTATCAACTTCATAAAGACCGTTCACATACAAATTATCAGGGTTTGAATTACCATACGCTTCAATTTCTTGACCATCAAATAATTCATCAATTCGATCAATAATTTCACCAGGCAAATCTAACAGCTTTTGACCATAAGAATAACTTCCACAAAGTTCTGAATATGAATTATAAACAACTTTTAAACTCATTTTTTCTCCTTCCAAACAAATAAAGGAAGCCAACCTTGACTTCCTTCATTCCTTTACTTAAATTGAAGCTGAACGCTCAAAGCTAGAGCCAATCGCAAACGCACGATTCGTTACCTTGTTATATTCTTGATTCATTGAATAATAACTTGATACATCTTTCTTGATACATTCGATCACTTGATAAGGAAGGCTCAAATCATCAGTATTTTTAAGAAGCGCACTTAACTCACCAGCTAAAGTCCACGCTTGCTTAAATTCTTGATCCTTCAATTTCTTACCAAGTTCCAATGACAATTCAATCACTTGTTTATCTTTTCCACTTAAAGCCATAATTTTATACCTCTTTTTCTATTTTTAGCTTTTATTTTATAATTCCCAGCAATTAAGCAGGAGAACGCTTTTTCACTTTCATTTATCTCTCCCAACCAGCCAATCTAACGAAACTTCAAAAAAATCTGCTAAATTTACTATACCTTCTAAAGTAGGTTTATTCACTCCAGTTTCCCACTTGGCAATATTTTCTCTTTTAACATTTATTAGTTCTGCTAACTCTTTTTGAGTTATTTTTTTCTCTTTTCGTAAAAGTTTTAATCTTTCAGCAATCAAATTCATTTTTTTCTCCTAATAAATAACTAGTTGTAGTTTTAAGTATCGAAGCTAATTTTAGAAGTGTTTCAAAGTTAGGCTCACGCTTTCCGTTTTCCCAGTTTGTGAAGGTGCTTTGTTTTACCCCTACTTTTTCACCTAGTTCTGTTTGTGTCAACCCTTTTTTTAAACGTAATTCTTTGAGTCTTTGAGGAAATACTTTCATTTTTTCTCCTTCAGTTTTCAGTTTTAGCAATTTATCTTTTGAAATCTCTATATACTCACTTAGTAGGTAATCAATAGAAACATCAAATATACAAGATAACATACTTAAATTTTCATAGATAGGCTTCATCTTAGCATTTTCCCACTTGGCATAAACAGTTTGTTTCACACCACAAATATCAGCAACCTCTTGTTGCGTAAAACCTTTTTCTTTCCTTAATTCTTTTAACTTTTCATGAAATTTCTCCATAAAAACCTTCCTTTTCATTCAACAAATAAACCACCTACAACAGCAAATAATTTTAAAACTTTCATTTATTTTCTCCCAACCAACCAATCCAACGAAACACCAAAAAAATCAGCTATTTTTTCTAATCCTTCATAGTTAGGTTTACACTTACCAGTTTCCCAATCACTATAAGAACTTTGTTTTATACAAATTCGTTTTGCTAATTCTACTTGACTAAATCCATACTGTAAACGTAATTCTTTTAATCTGACTGAAAATAAATTCTTTTTTTCTTCTTCTTTTTGTTTTTTTAACTTTAAATAAATTTCTTTTGATATTTCTAAATTTTCACTTAACAAGAAATCAATAGAAACATCAAATATACAGGCTAACATACTTAAATTCTCAAAGTTAGGTTCACGCCTACCAATTTCCCAATTAGTATATCTTGGTCGTACGACATGAACTAAATCAGCAACTTCTTTTTGTGTAAGTCCTTGCTTCTTCCTTAACATTTTTAATTTCTCATGAAATTTCTCCATATCCTAAATTCACCTTTTTCCTTCAACAAATAAACCACCTACAAAAAACATCAGAAATAACAAAATAGAGAATTTAACATTCCCTATCAAAACATACGCTAACAGCGACATAACCAATCCTACAATAGAATTTAAAATCAAATAATGTATGAACTTAAATATTCCTTTTATAAATCCTATCATTTTAACTCCTTCATTTTTCTTCACCTACATCATTTTTTATAGGAAGTATCTTTCTACGATACCTTTTAATTTCAGCACTTTCTTCTTCAGCAAGATTAGAAACACGAACATAAAATGAATACTTAACCAATTCTAGAGGAAGATCATCTTCTCCTAAATCCACATAATACATTACTTTACACTTTGGAGCTTTTCTAAAAATCAATAAATGATTTTCTAATGCATTCATTCTTCCAATCAACCAATCTAATGGAACAGAATATAAATCAGCTAACAGCCACAATTTACTTAAACTAGGTTCTGTTTTACCATTTTCCCAATCGCTATATGTATTCCTTTTTATGCCTACATAATCAGCAACTTCTTTTTGCTTCAATCCCCTTATTTTTCTTAATAACTTTAGCCTTTTTATAAACTTACCCATCTTCAAACCCATCTTTCTAAATGGAATCGGTGAATCAAATTTAAACATTCAGCTTCCATTTCTTCTTTATTCCTTCTCAACAAGCCAAACCATAACAATTTTCTTTTCACATCTATCTGACCTGCTAGGTATGATTCGTATTCATCAATCAAACGCTTCAATTCATACCAATCTTTCCTTTTTTTAGTCTGATTATATTTTTGAGATTGAAACTCAATATAATTTTGATAATCTCTAGCAATCTTACTATCAGTCAAACCATCATAAAAATTTCTTGCAGGAATTAGATACACAATTTTCTCAATCTGTTTATACTCAATCATTCTATCCTTCCTAACTGACTTTGTAGAAAGTCAAGTTGTTTTCTCTGTCTAGGAGTTATCTCCCCTGAATCCATTATCTTCTTCATATTTTCTTGCATAAACAAGCGATCAATTTCAGAAACATATACCAAGGAATTAGAAACTCTTTCCACCAACCATCTAATTGTTTTTTCAACAGTATAAGGTTCAGGACTTACAGATAATCTAACTGCTTCATTATTTCCAAAAAGTCGTTGCCATTTACTATCAAACTTCCTAAAACCATGTTCATCAGTTCCATCATAAATTTGAATCGCACCTTGAAAGATAGAACGTGTCAATTCAGCAATATCAGCACCACTTAAAATTTCTGAAATAAATGACCTTGCCTTACCTTGTGAAAAGCGTACCTCATAACGATTCCATATCCCAAACAGCCTTACGCTATCCGAAACACTTATACCTTCTTTCTTCGCTATCTCATATCTCTTTTCATAAAAGTTAAAATACATTTCAGACTGCCGACTACCCAAATAAATGGATAACCCTTGTCTATTTTCTGTTTCTAATGGATTCTCAAAATCAAATCCACCACCACCAACAAATGAAAAATTCTTTAAATAAGGCGAAACAATATCTTGGTTATAATACCTTGTTATCAGTGACGATAAATCAAAATTTTCTTTTGTATCTTCCATAGCCATTTCATCAACTGCAATATCTATTCTCGTAACACTAAAATTTTCTCCATATTTTTGTTTCAACCTTTTTATAAAATCTAACCATGTTATATTTTCACTTTCAAGATACAGTTCTAACTGCCTGCAACCTTGACCACTTAATTGTACTGTAATTCTATCTTTATCTTCTCCATTCTCACTAAACGATGAGTTAAAACCAAAAAACCAAATATCACCATAACGATACAGCAATTCATATTTCATAAATGAAGTTGTTTCAGGATTCAGCATAATATCAAATCCAAAAAATTTTTTAGCTACATAATAAACATCACTTTCCTTATGAAGCGTAAATCTAAAATAGTCAATCATATATCTTGTCAATTCTTTATCACACTTTTTTAAAGTAAAGTGACTTTTTATTTCTAAAAAATCTTCTTTCTTCAAAGTTCTATATCCATTTTCATAAGCCTTTATCGTAGAAACAGGAATACCAGTCTTAATTGATAACTCTTTTCTTGTCATTTTTAGTTCTTTTCTAAAATCTTTTAACTCTTTTCCTTCCATTTCTCCTTTAAAACTCCATTTTTTTAACAAAAGGGACACAAAAAAACACGAAAGGGACACACCTTAAAACCTCGTCGCTCTAAGCGTGAAGTGCATTTTGTAACTTTTGTTACCCACCTATTAGAATAGGTGGGTTAATAAATATAGTCCAGCTAAAAATGCGGTCGGTGCGGTGCATGGGTTCGCCTACGGCTTCACCCCTGCTTTGCACCTACATTTTTAGCTGGACTATACTTAATAAAAAAATGCCCCTAAAGAGGGGCAACACCACTATTCTAATAAAAAGGAAAGGTTAATCTCCAAAGTATTCGGAAACTAACTCACTCCAACTTTTATTAGATTCTTCCCTATCATCTATCATTTTTGAAAGTAATTCTTCTGAATCTTTATCTAAAAAGATTTTACCTTCTTTACGCTCAAATGAATAAGTACCCTGTTCTTCTATTTTTTGAATAACATTTCTCAAAATATTAGAACGAATACCTTTTTCTAAAGCAAAGTCTGATAGATAGACACCTTCAGGAACATCATTTTCTTCATTTTCTTTTCGCTTACTAGACATCAATTCTTGAACTAACTCAGGACTAGCTTTCTTAACAGTTCCTTTATCTAGTTCTTCTTTAGCCTGCATTTCTTCCTGTAAGGCTTGTTTTTCTTCTTCAGAAAGTACAGCTTCAGGATTTTCTAAAGGGTTGAAAGGATTTTCTCGTCTTTGAATTTTCTCATATTCATCATAGAAAGAGAATTTCTTTTCAAGCAATGGTGAATAGAATTCCCTTGCCACTTCTCCATAGACACAGGCATAACCACGACCATAGACACGCTTACCACCTACAAACTTCACATACTTAAATTCTTTATTTCTATTGACATCACCAAATGTTAGATCATAACTAATCTCGTCCAATCGACCAACAGAAATACGAAAGTTAATATTAGCTTGTAATTTTGAACCTAAATCTTCTCTTGCAGGCTTCTGCATAGCTAGGATTCCAAAACACCCAGCTTGCCTTCCAAGAAGCAAGAATTGGCTCATGGCATTGTCTAAACGCTGTCTAGTTTGAAAATCTAGCATAGCACACAAAGCGTTATATTCATCACAGACTAGGAAATAAGGCTCTAAACCGTATTCATAATACTTCTTCATATCCTTATCACCATTTTCAGCACGCATTTTACGAATATAGGCATATCTTGCAAACATAATATCTACTGCTCTTTCAATCATAGCTACTATATCTTCAGCACTATATGCAATTCGCCCTTCAAAAGCCTTCTGTTCTGCCATTGTTACAAAGTCAGCTTGTTTTGGATCACCAATATCAACTACACCTACTTTTGCTAAGGCACGAATCAATGTTCTTAATAGCACAGTCTTACCACCACCAGTACCACCGACTACCAGCAAATGAGGATCATCAACAGGATTCCAATAGAGATTCTTCATCAGTTGAATACCCTTATCAGAATAGTTGACATCAGTTACCTTGATACGATTCAAGAAAGCAGAATAGGCCAGTTTGTAAGTTTTGAACTTTATATCGTCCTGTACTTCCATAAAGTCCATAAAGAAGGTTGTTTCTAATTCGCTACCAATCTTTTTAAATTTCTCCTGAAATTTGTTACCAGCCATTTTAAAGGCTACATCAAGATCATAGCGATTCTGCTTCAAATAAACAGGAGGAAACGCTATTTTATCAATAGTACCTGATTCACGCTTAATCTTCTTCGTATAGGTATAGCCATTTTCCTTCAAAAAGAAAGCCAATTTTGCAAGTCTTTCTAATTTTTGAAAGATAAAAATTCTTTCTTGTGAAAACCATGTTAAATAAATACTTAAAAGAATAAATACTACCAACAGGATCACAAGAATAACAATAGCTGGTATATCTAAACCTTTAATTTTTTCAAAGTTTAAATAACCATAAAATACAAGCGCAGGACTAAACAACAAAAAGAAAAAAGAAAAGATAAAGTATCTAAGATTCACCATATAAGGCTTAATCTTAATTCCCCTGTATGCAGGAAATAAACCCATATCTTTTCTCCTTTAAAAATTATCCTTTATGCTCTTGCTTTTGTTCTTGTTTCTGCTCTTGTTTAGATTGAGTACCACCAACTTTTTTAAGTTTATCAACTACAAAAACGAAACGGTGCTTGTTAGGTTCAACTTGATTACGATCAGCCTTACGCATACCATGATATGCAATAAGCAAAGTATCAAAATCAACAACTTCTTGATAACCAAAGTTCAAAGCGTTAATTTCTTCTTCTGATTGTTCAGTTACTTTCAAGAAAATAACATCTTCTTGACCTTCTGAATAGACAAGGACTTCAACTCCATCATAATCACCTTCACCAGTTTCAAGATCAATGTTTACAAATTGAGCGCCTTCATTCTTAATAAATTTACAAGTACCCAAGACTTCTTTTGGATTCAACAACAAATCATTCAAAGTACGATATTTTTTTGAGAAAATTTCTACACGATTTCCAAGTTCTAGTCCATTTTTAGCCATTATTTGTTACCTCCTACACGTTTAAGTCCTTTAGCCAATACATTAGTTGAAGCAGAGAAATTTGTACCTTCTACATAATCTTCCAAGAAAGATGGTTCAATAGCTTCAACTTCTTCATTTACTTTATAAGTTGCCATATCTTTTGGAGTAATGATAGAAAACTGACCATGTTTTGCATTCATAACAATATGTCGTGTTCCATCAAACGGTTTACCTTCAATAATTGCTGGTGCTTTTTCAGAACCAACATAATTTGCTTTCCCAATAGCTTCGGGATTAAATTTAAAGTTTTCAATTTTCATTTTATTTTTTTCCTTTTCTATTTTTAAATTTTTTCAAAATCAAAGGGCGATTTTCCTGTTTTAATCGCCCTTAACAAATACATTAGTCCTCTTTACGTTTAAGACCAGCAAGACCAAGCATAGTTCCCACAACACCAACTACACCAGCAAGACCAAGTGATGATTCAGCAGTACCAGTATTAGGCAATTCAGGTTTATGTTCTTGTGGTTTTTCAGGAGTTACAGGAACTTCTTTAACGTAAGCCTTATGGTATTCTACTTCCACTTGTTTTTCTTCAGGAACAGGAACATAAGGTTTAATTTGAACGTATGGTTTTGGTGTATATTTTGGATCATTGTATTTCTCAATAGAGATAGGCTCTTGCTTAACTTCTTTTTGAGAAGCACGACCAAACAAACCACCTACGATAGAATATGAAGTATCAGAAGTGTTTGAGTGAATAAAGGTAAAGTTAATCTTTTGACCTTTAGCAAATGACCAACCAATACCATTAGAATCAAGAACACCTGCTGTACTTTGACTTTGCGCAGAATCATTCGCTGTAAATGAGTTACCACTTTGTGAAATGTTAGCACCAGTTGTTACTTTAGCACCATCAAGTTTAGAAACATCAATAACTTGATTACTATCAACATCATTTACAGTTACTTCACTTACGTTATTTGAATCTGTCAGAACTCCAACAGTCACCATTTTCACCCAGCCTTGACGGTCATTACGGTAAGCGCCTGAAGCACCTCCTCCACCTTGACCATCAACACCACCTCCACCGTTTGCTTCACCAGCACCAGCAGAGATAAAGACACCATAACCAATACCACCATCTTCACCTGCCCATAAAGCAACATAACTACGAATGAAACCTGATTCAGCGCTAGGAGTAATATCGCTAAATGTTAAGGTAACATCACCATTAGTAGTGTTCTTAACTTTAATTTCAATTTTTCCACTCTTATCATCAAGAAGGAAAACATTATTAAAGTTAGCGTCCAAGTTAGTGTTACGAGCATAACCTTGAATCACGTTAGCTGTATAGTCAGGAGCAACAGCCTTAGAACCACCTGAAACTACTTCAAAGGTTGTATTCGCAGTTGCAGTCAAACCAGTCTGAATTGACTTAATCACCTTACCAGCGTTATCCTTATTCCATTGATCAACAGCTTTTTGATCTTGCGCATAGTTACCAGTAAATTTTAAGCCGACTTTTTCCATGATAGCTTTGTCTTTAGCTTTGATTTTTTCAGCTTCCAGCTTGTCTTTTTTGAACTTCGCTTCATTAGCTTCGTTTTCTTTCTTCGCTTGCGCATTATAACCATCAACAGTTTTCTTATCATTTGGATAATCACCTGTATGTTTCAAGCCAGCTTTTTCCATAGCAGACTTATTATCAGCATTAATCTTGCTGTTTTTTGCTTCAGCTTCCTTAATTTCTTTGATATTTTGCTCTTTTTCAGCAATTTTTTTATCAATTTCTTTAGTTTGCTTCGCTTCATCTTCTTTTGCTTCAGCTTCAGTATCATAGCCAACTTTTGGTTGTTCAGTCACTTTAATACCTACTTCTTTAGCTTTTTCAACAGCAGAATCAAGATTAGGTGATTCAACAGGTTTAACTGTTTCTTCTTTTTTAACTTCCACTTTTTGATCAGCTTTAACTTCTGCTTTAGCTTCTGTTTTTGGTGATTCAGCAGATTTAGCAACTTCAGTAGTTGCAGGAGTTGTAGGCTTAACTTCATCAGCAGATACATTGTTACCACCAAAAGCAACAACCAACATAGCAAGAGCCAAGATTACTCCACACGCTCCAAATTTTGTTTTACGGATTGAACCGTAAGCCTTATATTCATTAGATTTAAACATTAATTTTTTTCTCCTTTTT
>ERZ1674051.104-NODE-104-length-25216-cov-25.735225_pt1 | contig 25216 bp, 25 predicted proteins | sample MGYA00581125_ERZ1674051 | MGnify/ENA primary metagenome ERZ1674051 (study PRJEB41354, sample SAMEA4873326) | human saliva metagenome | biome: human-associated habitat [ENVO:00009003]; feature: mouth environment [ENVO:08000002]; material: saliva material... | reverse complement strand
GGCTCCTCCAACTCATTGACCACCTTGATCACAGCATCTGTGAATGGCTCCCAAATTTGTCCCGCATGACCATTGGCCTGACCAGCAGGAACCGTCAAGCAGGCATTGAGCAAGAGCACTCCTTGCTCTGCCCAAGAGGTCAGATCATGCGACCGCTTCTCTCCGATATCTGAGCGCAATTCTTTGAGAATATTTTGCAAAGAAGGGGGGGCTGGGACATGATCCGGCACAGAAAAACTTAAGCCTTGCGCTTGATCCGGTCCGTGGTAGGGATCTTGGCCTAAAATCAAGACCTTGACCTGATCCATCTCTGTCGTCTGCAAGGCCTTAAAGACCTTGTCACGAGGTGGATAGACCACTCCTTTGCTATAGACCTCATTCATAAAGTCATTAATCTGATGAAAATACCCTTCCGGAAGATGGGATTTGATGGCTTCATGCCAGGGGGAATGTTGCATGGAAACTCTCCGCTATCCAATAAATTCTTACCTTTCATTATACCACATTTGACACAGATCCACTGGATAAAAAAGAGGCTGAACCATTTTATCCAACCTCTGGTTCTGCCTGTTAAACAAGCGAGAGTTTTTATGTATTTTCTTTCTTAATGAATCCTGCTAGACCGATCGAAGCCACTAGCAAAATTTGCGGCAAGAATTGGATGAGGTAGCGGGTCTTCCCACCTTCAAAGATGGTTAAGAAGAGCAAACCACCAAAGACCGCTAAGGAAAGGAAATTGAAGGCATCTGTATCTCGACGTTTGAGATAAGCCCCAACCAAGCCAGCTGACAAGACGATCCAGATCAACTGTTTCACAAATTCATAATACTTGTACTGTGGGCGATCCGTGCTGAGGAAATAGGTTCGCACCCATTTGGCCAGACCATTGTTTTTAGTCAGCGGCGCATAGAGAGGATTAATATAAGGTGTCTTCTCATACTCTACATCTCGGTAAAGCCAACCTAGGGTCCCTTCTGCTACCGTCAAAGATTGCTTGTAATAGAGGTGCCCAATCAAACCGAAAGGTCCGTACTCCTTGAGGCGGCGTTTGATTTCTTTAATGACATTTTCTTTCTTAAAGAGACCATTGTTGTAGTCTGAGCGCTTGTCCTCATCGATATAAGCTAGCAAGCCCTCTTTCATATCTTCTTGGTTATGCCCCATATCCGTCAAGCCTAGATTGATAAACAAGAGTGGTCCTTTAGCCAAACCTTCTTGTTTCAAAATTGGTACAACTGTTTGATGATTGACCGCTGTATTCAATCCTGCAAAGACAAAGCCCGTCATCATCACTGTCACCGTAGCAATCTTGCCAAAGGACTTCCAGTTTCCTCTAAAGAAGAGGACAGCCCAAAAGGCAATCATGATAATAATCGTCGTTGGACGGATCAACATGGTCACGCCAGATAAAATCCCTAAAGCAAACATCTTCTTCCAGGAGGTCCCTTCTTGGTCTTCCTTCAAGAGATCCAAGGCCCACCACAATTGAAGAGCGATCAAAGGAAGCGGAGGAATGTCCGTATACATGGAATAGAAATAAGGCGAGTAACAGATCAAACTGACATAAAAGAGATAGACTAGATCAGCCGTTTTTTGATTGAAATGCTTCTGGGACAGCTTGTACAAGAGGACTGCTCCCAGATTGACATAGAGGATATTGAGAGCCTGCATGACCCACAGACCGCTAGTGCCAAATAAGGCATAGAAAAACTTCTCGTAAAGGAAGAGCGGAATATTATTGGGATTGCGACTGAGGTAGTTGGTGATGGAAGATTGCTTAAGAAGATCAAAAGCTCCCTTAAAAACAACCGCAGCATCCCGACGGATCAAAAGCTCTGCACAAATCATAAAGATTAACTGACAGATGATCGCGCCAAGTAAGAAGCCTGTTTTATGACGGGTCAACCAAGCAATGGCTCTTTTTACCCCGTTGCGTTTCAACCAGGCTAGCAGAAATAGCAATCCAACACCTAAAATGGCTAACCATGAAATCTCTCTCAGATAGGTCACACTGATCAAGAACCAGTGGACCATCACTAGCAACATGACAACATGAAGCATCCCAAATAGAATACGTTTACTTTTCGATAACATAGGTCCATTATATCAAAAAAACAGCATTTCTGCTGTTTTGGGCTGATACGAAATCATTTAGGTTGAGGAATTATCTTTGTTATTTACGATCTTCCTTGAAATCAAACTCTATTTCCCGAGGCTCTGTGAATTCGAGTCCTCTAAAAAATAAGATCACAATTAAACATAAAATCAAGGCCAAAAACAATCGCATTTGTACAAAATACGCAAAAAACAGGAGTAGAGCACTTAAACAAACAAGAGCAAACAACTGTCGTTTTCTCATTTTTCGCATTCACCACACCTCGGTTCCATTTGACGTTTTTTGAAGATAATCTACTGGTTTTATCTGACCAACTAATACGAGTTCTGCTCCATTTTTTTCAACAAAGCGTTTCAACTGTACATATCTGGCAATAGTGACCAACCATAAAGTGACGATGACAGCAAGAAGAAATATCAGAACGTTCACCACTCCTTCTCTAACATCCAAATCAAGATTCGGTTTTCCAAAGAAAAGGTCCATGGGAAGGATCTTTCTAAATGTTCTTGCTAATAACAAACCTAGTGGAACACCAATGACGGCCGAAAGATTGTTTGGAGCTTTCTTTGTAAAGACTTTATCTTTAAATGAATAGTTAGTCTGATACACTTTACGGTATCTGTCAAAAGGGATCTTACTATTGCGTTTGATGATCAATTCTTCTCCCTGATCGGTCACCAACAAAAAGAATCCCCATAGAGGCCTTTTCCCATTCAAACTGATATTAAAACATTGACCTTTTTTGATCATTGAAAATCCTCTCATTCAATCAAATATATAGAGTTGAATGTGCTTTTTTATTTTAGATAGGTCCAAACAATTCAACATAACAAAGCTAGTATGCAGACTAGCCCAAGATAAATCCCAGTCGTTAAAATCATTCCAATTTTATAAAAACCGACTAAGTCGGCATAGCGTTCGACAAAACCAATTTGTGGCTCGTTTGGATTATAAAAGACAGTCATGGGAGACCCGATTGGGAATATCATCCGCAAATCCAGATTTTTACCTGCTCCAAGAATATAGGTTCTATCGAAAACATTTGTTTGTCTTGACTTAGAAGAAGTCTCCCTAAAATAAGCATAAGTGAATGTCTTTCGGTAGCTTTCGCTGCCAACTTGATATTCCACCACAGGCAAGGATATAAGGAATTGATTTTTAGAATCAAAAGCAACGACTTCTCCCATAACTTTTGCGGTTGATTCTGTTTTCACTTTTATTTCACGACGATACAAGGTGTAAAAGATGAGCAGAATGATAAGAAAAACAAGGGTCAGAATACCCAAACTAAGCCAGAACACTGTTGCTGTCATTGATTTCTCTCTACTCCTTCATATAAACTATATGCTTCTACTATCAATAAAAATTCTTACTCCCCTCTTTTCAACCAATTCTGTTGCTGTGCCTTTTCAGCAAGATCTTTTGCTTTATTAAGATCCAGTGAATTTGAATCTGATGGGGCATTGGATTCGATTTCTTCTTTCAATTCTTGCAAGGTTTGAACGTCTTTCGGAGTTAAATTAGAGACTGTGCTAGATCTTTTTTCTATTGAATTTTCTGGCACAGACTGGATCTCGCGATAGGTTTTGATCACTTCAGTTCCTGCGTCTGTTGTCGGAAGAGGACGATAGAACATGAAGAAACCAATAATTACAATGATGAAAGATAGAATCGATATCCCATTTCGTTTTTGAATTTCTTCCTGAGGAATTTCTACTCCTTTTGTTGATAAATTCTTCCATTCTGGATGTTCCTTCTCAGCTGCTTTTTTCTCATAAAAGACAGGTGCAATCAATGACTGATTGATGAAGGTGAGAGTTCCAAGACAGGTTATAAAAAAGGGCACTTCACGAGAGTGGCTAAGCAATATCTGAATATAAAATACACTAGCAATTATACCTAGGACGATAATAATTGTAAATCTAATTTTAAATTCCTTCTTCATTTGCAAATAATCTTCTTTTGTCATCTTATTCTCCCTTAAAAATAGTTTTTTCTTCATCCATAAAAACAATTACTACTATCATACCGGATTTTACTTTGAGATTCAAGTTAACCACCAACTAGTGAAAAGAGTATAAAAAAGAAGCGTTAGAAACGCTTCCGTGTTATTATTTATTTTGCCAAGTTTCTTGGTTTTCCTTGAAACGGTGCAACAACTCTAATCCTTCAGAAGTGATGTAACCTTGTTCTTCTGCCAAATGAATCAATTCTGTATAGTTAGACAAGGTTTCAAGTTGAACGCCAGCTTCCTCAAATTTCTTATCAGCTTTCTCCAATTGGTAGGTGAAGATAGCTACGACACCAAGGACATCTGCTCCTTCACGCTTGGCAGCTGCGACAGCATCCAAGACAGATCCACCAGTAGAAATCAAATCTTCCACTACGACCATCTTTTGACCTTGTGGTACACGGCCTTCGATTTGGTTTCCAGCACCGTGGTCTTTTGGTTTGCTACGAATGTAGGCAAATGGCAAATTCATCTTGTCCGCAATAATGGCTCCGTGAGGAATCCCTGCAGTTGCTGTACCTGCAATCACTTCCACTTCAGGGAAAGCTTCCTTGATTTTATCTACAAATCCATTTTCGATCAAGGTACGAGTTTCTGGATAAGCGAGGGTTACACGGTTATCTGTATAAATAGGGGACTTGATCCCAGATGCCCAAGTAAAAGGTTCTTCTGGTTTCAAATAAACCGCTTCAATTTTCAAAAGATGGCTAGCAATATCTTTAGCTAATGACATGACGACTCCTTTTTTACGATTTTAATCATATACGAATTAAATCATTTTTAGATTTAAACAACAACATTAAAGGTTAGTTAACGCGTTAGGGAAGATCCCATCCGACTTCCCGTAGAGCTACTTTAGTAGCGATTAGTCTTCCAACGATTTAGAGGATAAAACGATTATTTTTATCCTCTAAATCTAGTGAATAGTTTAGGGAAGGCCCTATCGGGCTCCGATTATTCCGACGATTACAGAAGAGAAACGATCATTTTCTCTTCTGTGATCTAGTGAACTCGTTAGGGAAGATCCCGTAGGACTTCCCGTACAGCTACAAAAAATCCCACTTTTAGTAGCGATTGGTATTCCGACGATTTAGAGGATAAAACGATTATTTTTATACTCTAAATCTAGTGAATGCGTTAGGAAAGGTCCCATAGGACTTTCCGTAGAGCTACAAAAGTTTCACTTTTAGTAGCTCTTACGCATTCCACTGTCTCTTAATTTCATGGTAAGCGTCCCATGGGTTTTCTGCTTGGATGATTGGGCGTCCAACGACAATATAGTCAGATCCAATTTTATGAGCTTCTTGTGGGGTCATGACCCGTTTTTGGTCGCCGATTTCAGCTCCAGCAGGACGAATCCCTGGTGTGACACAGACAAAGTCTGATGAAGTGGCATCCTTGATCAAGGCTACTTCATGGGCTGAACAGACAACGCCATCCAAGCCAGCTTCTTGAGCCTTGCGAGCATAATTAACTACAGACTCTTGGACCGTTGTTTGGATGTTTTGGCAATCACGCATGTCTTCTTCACTGGTAGAAGTCAACTGGGTCACGGCTACCAATTTAGCTCCTTCACCAAGAGCTGCCTTGGCTTCGCGCATCATCTCTACACCACCAGCTGCGTGAACTGTCACCATATCTACTCCGAAGGTCCCCAGTACGGACATGGCTGATTTGACTGTATTTGGGATATCATGCAATTTTAAATCAAGGAAAATGCTGTGTCCAAGCCCTTTGAGGTAATGTACAATTTCAGGACCAACTGCATAGAAAAATTCCATTCCGATTTTTACAAATAATTTTTCGTCTTCTGGAAAATGCTCTAAAAAGTTTTTGACATCCTCGAAAGCTGGGAAGTCAAGGGCGATAATAGGACGTTCTTCACGCATGGATTACTCCTTTTTTGATTGATCATTTTGTCTACAAAAAAACCTTGCACGAGGCAAGGTTACACGAAAATTAGGTAGGAACAACTACCATGATTCACCGTCTAGACCTTAGGAGCCTCTCTGGACTGCTTTAAAGGTTTTTATTTATTGTAGTACGATATTTGGGAAAAGTCAAGGATTTACAGTAGATTTTCCCGTACATGTTTTCGGAAGTTCTCAAGGGTGTCAATACCATAGCGATCCATGACCTGTGGCAGATCTTCGATGATGGTTGGACAAGCATAAGGATCGGTGAAATTAGCGGTTCCAACTCCAATCGCAGAGGCTCCTGCAATCATCATTTCAATGGCTGCTTCTGCTGAATCCACACCTCCCATTCCGATAATCGGAAGTTTAGTGGATTGGGCAACCTGGCGGATGAGTTTCAAAGCAACTGGGAAAACAGCTGGACCCGACATGCCTCCGGTTCCATTAGCAATGATAGGCTTACCAGTCTTGAGGTCAAAGCGCATCCCAACCAAGGTATTGATCATGGTTAAGCCGGTCGCCCCTGCATCTTCTACTGCTTTTGCGACCTGCGTGATGTCTGCTACACTTGGTGTTAATTTGACATAGACAGGGACGGAGGATGCTTCTACCGCTGCTTTCACAGCCGCATAGGCCAATTCAGGAACTTGCCCGATTAAAAGACCGTTGTTCCCATGGTCTACGTTTGGACAAGAGATATTGAGCTCAATTGCTTTGACATTTGGCGCTTTCGAGATCTTGCCTGATACCGTTGCATACTCTTCATTGGAGAAGCCAGCTACATTGGCAATAATCGGTAGATCTGGATAATGTTGAGCCAACCAAGGGAGTTTCTCTGCTAGGACCACGTCTACGCCTGGATTTTGGAGACCAATAGCATTGAGCATGCCGGCAGGCGTCTCAGCAACTCGTGGAGTCGGATTTCCGAAGCGAGCCTCAGAAGTTGTCGCCTTGATCATGATGGATCCAAGCAGGTCTAAGTCATAGTATTTGGCATATTCTTGACCAAAGCCAAAACAGCCAGATGCCGGAATAATCGGGTTTTTCAAGTCTAAAGCAGGTAAGGATACGGCTAGTCGATTTGCTGTCATAAGGTCCTCCTACATCACAATCGTACCGGTTTCAAAGACCGGTCCGTCTTCACACACGCGCTTATTGGCTGATTGACTTTCATTTTCTAAATGCACTACACAGGCATAGCAAGCACCCATCCCACAGGCCATACGCGATTCCATAGAAATGTAGGCGCGGGGATGATCATGGAATTTGGTATTGACATATTTGAGCATGCCAGGTGCTCCACAAGAATAGATAGCGTCAAACTCCTGGTCCATCTGATCAATGACCGTAGAGACATAGCCCTTAGTGCCATAAGTCCCATCGTCTGTCGTTACAGTGACATGAGCCACCTGAGAAAGCTCTTCTTCCAAAATGACGGCTTCTTTGGTCGCAAAGCCGACAACCACTTCAACTTCTACCCCTTGCTCATGGAGTTGTTTGGCCACTTGGACCAAAGGAGGAACACCGATCCCACCTCCAATAATCAAGGCTTTCTGACCCTGGCCGAGATTGGTGAGATCAAAGCCATTTCCCTGAGGCCCCATGACACTGAGTTTGCTACCGATTGGCAATTGGGAAAAGATAGCTGTCCCCCCACCTTCGATGCGGTAGATCAAGCGACAGGTCTGTGTTTCAGGATCAATCTCAGAAATTGAAATCGGACGGCGAAGGAGCTTGGACCCATCAGGGACGCGGATATGAAGGAATTGTCCTGGCAGCATCTGCGCCACCATTTCCCCCTTTAAGATCATAGAATAGATTCGAGGAGCGATCTCTTCTTGAGCAACCAGCTCCATGTCCTCCATCATGATTTTGCCAAAGCGTTTTTTACAACTGTCACTGACCATTGATATCCTCTTCTTTCTTTCAGCAAAAAAGACCTCGCAAAAGCAAGGCCCTACAAATGATCAGCTAGACACCGTCCGCTGATCTTTTTTCTGTCTTTCCTTGCAGGCCTCTCTGGACCTCTTAAAGGTTAAATTTATCTAATTATATCGCGCTCCTTGTCACTTGTCAAGTAGAAATCGGTGACTTAGGAAGCTTTCTTGGGATCAAAATCTTCTGGAATCGGCTTGATGTATTGCATAGCGATTCGGTTCTCGGGCTTACGATCTACTAGATAAAGAACCAGTAGAAAAAGCCATTCCAAGGGCTTCATCAGGTAGTAGATCAGGTCCATAGCCTATTTCTTCTTGATATGTTTGGCAAAGGGATAGCCATAACGGTCATAATTGCGACGCAAGAAGCGATGGAATCGTGGCGTCTTTTCTTCTAGCACCTGCTCAAAGGCATTGGCAATACAAAGCTGGCGATTGACAACGACTGGATGACCGTGGCGCACGCCCATCCGCTGGGGCTTGACAACTTTTTCATGACCACCAGCCGCAACCGTACAGAGATAGTGCTCATCAATGATAAGATTCTGAGGAGGGATCTTCTGTGAGAAGGCCCAGTCTGCCGTATTGGTCCAGGCCTTGATCATGGAATCCGGTTGCTGCCCAAAGAGAATGAGAACAAGGACAACAAGGGCAAGGGTTGGAAGAGCGATTAGGACCGCTAGCCAAGGCCAGTTACGCGACTGGTTTAAGAGCTGATGGAACCATTGAAGTAGACGATTCTCATAGGCCATCTCTGTTCGATCTTCCTGCCACTCCTTGATGCGAACCCATAAGAGATGGATGGAATAGATCAGTAAGAAAAAGGTGTGAAAACTTGCTACCTGCAGTTGATTATCAAAAACTAAGAGAAGAACCACTCCTCCTAGAATGCCACTGATGCAGAAGACATTTGCTAACGGCGAGAGTGAATTCGCATCCCGGTAGGAATAAATGATCAAGGCTAGTAAAGTAAGAGCTGCCAGTGTAAAGAAGGTCGGATAGGCGCCAGACCAGATCAAGGCATGTTTCTGAGAATTGATCAAGGGCTCATTCCATTCGTAAAAGGTCATATCCTTGACGATGAAAATAAAAATCGCTTCGAGAAAGCAACCAAAGAGACCAAACCAAAGAACAATTGTAGGCTGTTGCTTTTTCTTTTTGGTAGGCTTAGGACTAGGTGATTCAATTGTGAATGTATCCTCTTCTATCACTTCTTCGCCCTTCACTGGCCCTCTATCTTCAAACAAATCCGGATCGTTGAGAGCTTCTTCCTCTGCTTCTTTGAACTGGAGGCTGGACCACCGACCGATCCCATAGATAATGACAAAAATATTGGGAACAAAAAGGGCTAAGGTCACACCATAGGGCAAAACCTCCATCGTAAAGGACACTATAGCAAGAAAACTAAATTGAATGAATGGATCCTTAATTGCATAAATCGACTCACTAACAACAAAATAAATGTAAAAGGCTAATAGAATCAGTGCATTGGTCACAAAATTGATCTGCAACAGACCGGCTGTGAAATGGGTTTCCAATTCCTTATCCTTTTTCTTATACCAGGAAACGAGTTTTTTCATAAGATCTCCTCAATCAATTTTTTACCATTCTATCAATCAGATCTTACCTTCAGCAAGGCAAAACTGTATTTTTCCATCAAAATCAGTCCCCAGATGTAGATTTTGTTTCCAATCTTCTATTTTTTAACTATTTGATCTAGCCTAATTTCTATTACCTACCTCAGCCTGCGTTATTCTCTGATACAGTCCTTGAAAGACCACATTTTACGGGAAAAACGCGCTCTTTTATGTTAAAATAAAAGCATGAGAATACAACAATTACAATACATTATCAAAATCGTCGAAACCGGCTCTATGAATGAGGCCGCAAAACAACTCTTCATCACGCAACCTAGCCTTTCCAATGCCGTCAAGGACTTGGAAAATGAGATGGGAATTGAAATCTTTATCCGGAATCCTAAAGGGATCACTTTGACCCGCGATGGGATGGAGTTCCTCTCTTATGCCCGCCAGGTGGTGGAGCAAATCGACCTCTTATCCGAGCGCTATAAAAATCCCGTGGGTTCTCGTGAGCTTTTCAGTGTCTCTTCACAGCACTACGCCTTCGTGGTTGAGGCCTTCGTTTCTCTCCTCAAGAAAAGCGACATGGAAAAATACGAGCTCTTCCTACGGGAGACGCGAACTTGGGAGATCATCGATGACGTCAAGAATTTCCGAAGCGAAGTTGGCGTACTCTTTTTGAATAGCTACAACCGAGATGTCCTCTCTAAGATGCTGGATGATAATCACCTGATTGCCACCCACCTCTTTACAGCGCAACCTCATATCTTTGTCAGCAAGACCAATCCTCTTGCCAAGAAGGAGATCGTCCACTTGTCAGATCTGGAAGATTTCCCATACCTTAGCTATGACCAAGGAACCCACAACTCCTTCTACTTCTCAGAAGAGATTCTCTCTCAAGAGCATCATAAGAAATCCATCGTTGTCAGTGACCGGGCGACCCTCTTTAATCTCTTGATTGGTCTGGATGGCTACACCATTGCGACTGGGATCCTCAACAGCAATCTCAACGGAAATAACATCGTCTCCATTCCCCTTGATATCGAAGACCCGATCGAGCTGGTCTACATCAAACATGAAAAAACAGCCCTCTCAAAAATGGGAGAAAAATTCATCGAATACTTGCTTGAGGAAGTGAAGTTTGATAAGTAAAAAAATATCTGAGTGATCCATGTTCACTCAGATATTTTTTATGGTCTTAATTGAGAAAATACTTCTCCAATTTTTCCTTCGATAACTAGGTCTGCTTGCTTGTCTTGTGGGATACTGGTCTTATTGATGACAACCAGCTTCTTCCCTTGGAAATACTGGATCAAGCTAGCTGCTGGGTAGACCACGAGAGAGGTTCCGCCGATAATCAGGAGATCAGCCTCTTGGATGGCTTGGGCTGCTTGGCTAAAGACCTCCATATCGAGAGGCTCCTCGTAGAGGGTCACATCAGGTTTGACAACCTTGCCGCAGTCCAGACAGTGTGGAACCGGGCCTTCCAAAGCTAGAAAGGCCTCCAAATCATAAAATCGCTGGCAACCCGTACAGTAATTGCGGTCGGCACTGCCATGAAGCTTCAAAACTTTTTTAGAACCAGCCATTTCATGGAGACTATCGATATTTTGTGTCACCACTGCCTTGAGCTTACCGGTCTCTTCAAGCCGAGCCAGATACTGATGGGCAGCATTGGGCTTGGCATCTGGGTAGAGTAGGTATTTCTTGTAAAAGTCGAAAAAGTCCTCTGGATAGCGCTCAAACATGGTATGGGAGACCAATTGCTCAGCTGTCAAATGCCGCCCTACCTGAACGCTATAGACACCGTCTGAGCTTCGAAAATCTGGAATATTTGACTCCGTGGAAACTCCTGCACCACCGAAAAAAACGATCCGTTGACTCTGGTCAATCATCTCCTGTAATTGAGCAATCTTATCCATCTACTTCTCCTTTAGTAGCTCTTCCATCACAGCATTGGCCTGATCAAAATAAAAGTTAGCTTGATCATAATGAATTCCTGTGTAGCTTGCAAGGTCAATCAAATTCTTCATAAAATCCTGAGAAGAGAAACCCGTCGTCCGATGGAGCTCTTCTTCATCAAAGGGCTTGATCAAGTGAGCCAGGGGGTTGCGAACTGATTTTTCTAACTCCCGCAATTGTTGGGCCGCAACTTTGACGCTATCTGGCAAATCCAACTGCACAATCAACTCCGTCAAACTGGACGAATTGACCACACTTTCGCTGTGGAATTGCTGCAGGATAGGATTGTCGGACGCATGCAGGCTCTCAAACTTCCAACGGTCATAACTGGACTCTTTGGAGTTATGAATATAGTTTGTAATATCAGGAATTTTCAACTGAATCAATCGCATAAAAATCCGGTAGATGGCTGGGCTAACGGCACGAACAAAGTCGATAATCTGTTCATTTCTCAACTTCGCTTCGAGATCATAAAGGTAGTTGGCCAACTGTTCATTTTCTGGATTTTCATGCCAAAAAAGCTGAAAACCAGTCGCTTCTAGCAACTCGGTTCTCAACTTTTGATTCATGACGGGTTGGATATTGAGCTCTCGACGCTCCGCCATTAACTGCAGTAAGCTCACCAACAAATCCGGTACTTCTTCCTGCTGCTTGATAGAGCGCAGAGCCCGGCTGTAGTGATAATTTTGGAGATCGTAGAGCCATTCATCATGAAGGAATTTTGCCATTAGTCTGCAATCAAGGTCTCAAGACCGACTTTCATCATGTCTGTGAAAGTATTTTGACGTTCTTCAGCAGTTGTGTCCTCATCTGGATTGACCAAACTGTCTGAAATAGTCATGATCGCAAGCGCATCGACATGGTGTTGAGCAGCAAGATAATAAAGAGCTGCTGCTTCCATTTCTACAGCTTTGACACCCCATTTACCAAGCTCGATATTCTTTTCACCATAGTTTGAATAGAAAACATCTGATGACAAGACATTGCCGACGTGAGTCGTCATGCCAAGGTCTTTGGCAATGTGGTAGGCCTTGTCTAAAAGATCAAAGCTAGCGATTTGTGGGAAATCGTATTGAGGCCAGTCGTTACGGATGATGTTTGAGTTGGTTGCAGCAGCTTGTGCCAAGACCAATTCACGAACATGCACATCCTCATTCAAAGAACCAGCCGTTCCCACACGGATCAATTTCTTCACGCCGTAGTCGACAATCAACTCACGCGCATAAATAGAGATCGATGGCATCCCCATTCCAGTACCCATGACAGAAACACGGTGACCTTTATAAGTACCCGTGTAACCAAACATGTTACGGACTTCGTTGAAGCAAACAGCGTCTTCAAGGAAGTTTTCAGCAATAAATTTCGCACGAAGAGGATCCCCAGGAAGAAGAATTTTATCAGCAATTTCACCCTGCTTAGCAGCAATATGGATAGACATAGTTTATGATACAAAGAGCGACCAGAAAGCGACTGAAAATTAGGAATCTGACGAGAAATCCTGATTTCTCAGTCAGATTATCTATTTTCCGAGCTTTCCGCTCGTGTTCAAATCAGAACACATGCTCTACCTTTCTATAAGATACCAAGCCCGTAAAAAGCACAGTGAAAATAGGGGATGGACGCAGCAAGTACTGGACTTGCAAGTCCATCGATCTTTTTCACACAGTTTTTAGGGCGGGTTCAATTGTAAGTTAGTTTTGAAAGTCGTGGAGATTCCGGGTTCAATTTCAAACCCAAACTTCCCTTCCTTTCATTTTTTAATTTGTTAATGAATCCAAAAACGCATAGAGTTTGGCATTCATTTCTCGATAATCGTAAGCACGAATGGCTTGAGGGTTTTGAACAAAGGTCAATTTTTGACTTTGTTCTTTCAAAACAGCTTCACCGTCAGCAGCAATCAAGAGATCAACTGCTTCTGGATCAAATTCCAAGTGAGCTTGGAAGGCATAATGTTTCGGACTAAAGCGAATAATCTGACGCGGACACCCTTTACTAGTCGCAAGAACAACAGCATCTTCTGTCAATCCGGGCATATCACCATGCCAGTGACCAGTTTCAAGAGTTTTTCCAAACTCACCGACATGTGGATCTGTGAGTCCTTCAGGCGTCAAGGTCACAGGATAAACACCAATCTCGCGCTCAGGGCTGTGTTCATACTCTGCGCCATAAGCAACAGACAAGAGCTGGGCACCAAGACAGACCCCAACAATATAACGATCTGCCTTGATGGATTTTTGAATCAACTCGATCTCTGCCTGAGGATCGTAGTATGGAAAAGTTTCCCGATCTTCATCAGGTGATTGTGGTCCTCCCATGACGATCAAAAAGTCAATCTCATCAACTGTCTCGGGTAGGGCTTCATTCTCATAGACTTTGGTCGTAGTCACCTGATGACCACGCTCCTGCGCCCATTTTAGATAAGCGCCCGGCACTTCAAAGGTTTCATGCAGTACAAAATGTACCTTCATCGTTTCTTCTCCCATCTCTTTCGAATCACGTAAGACAGACCAGCCGCAAGTACAAGCGGAATAGTCAAATTCCAAGTTTGGCCTGTAAATCCAAGGCTCAGGGCAATGGCTGTCAGAGGAGCTTTTAAGGTCGTCCCTAAAAAGACGGTCGCTCCTAGTAACATCCCTAGAGCAGGATCTAGATGAATCCCAACTGCTGTCAAAAGCAAGGTCACTAGATAGCCAGATCCAATTCCTAAGGCAAATGATGGTGTCAAAGTTCCCCCATACGCACCATTGCGCAAGAGGAGATAAACCAGAAGCCCCTTCACTGCAAGAGCCAGTGGAAGATAAGGAATCGACTGGCTAGATAAGAGGGCTTGCGCTAGTACCTGGCCATTTCCCATAAAGATAGGGAAAAAGGCTACTAGGCTCCCCAGCACTAGAAAGGCTAGAGGAAGAGCCCAAAGAATCGTCCCATCCTTCCGCCTTTTGTGACTAGCCCGCTTGGCGAGGAAAGCAAAGACCAGAGCCAAGGGAGTGACCAAGAAAGCAATCACAATAGCCTGTAAGAAGCTGCTAGACGACCATGAGACTGCGGACAGGTGATAAACAGCCTCCTGACCAACGATGGACTGAGCAACCCAGGTGGCCAGATAAGTACTGGTCAAAACCAGTAGAAAATTCTGCCAACTGTAGGCGAGTCCTAAGGTCTCAAAGACGAACAAGCTACTGGCAAAGGGGACCTGATAGACCGCAGCTAAACCAGCTCCAGCACCACAGGCAATCAAGACTTTTCGCTCTTTGAGAGCTAGTGAGAATCCCTTCGCCAAGCGACCAGCTAGAAGAGCCCCGACCTCACGTGGGGCTCCTTCTTTTCCGACCGATGCGCCTGCTCCAACAATTGCCACCTGCATCCCTGAATGAAGGAGGTGGGCTAAGGGCGCTGGTTCCCTGTCTCCAGCTAAGTCAATTTGCTGGCGAATAGACAGGATCTTATAACGCTTTTGCAGGACATACCAGAAGCCTGCTGCCAAGCACCCAGTCACACACAAGACCAGAAATCTACGGAGACCTCCAGCTTCTTGAAATTGCTGGAGTAAATCCGACGTATCTTGACCAAAGGCCAGCCCTTGCACCCCTTCTAATAGATAATGACAGGCAATTCCGACCAGACCCGTCCCGATCCCTAATGATAAGGTGGCTAGAAGTAACCTCAGTCCGTAGGGCAGACTTTGGAGTCGTACTTTCATTGGATTAGAGCTCAGCAAGAATCGCTTTTAGCAATCCTTTGAAGTCGCCTTTGACGCGCTCTGTCACTTCCACTACTTCTTCGTGGTTGAGCTCTTCTTGGAAACCAGCCGCAAAGTTGGTAATACATGAAATACCAAGAACCTTCAAGCCAGAATGCGCTGCAATGATGACTTCAGGAACAGTTGACATTCCGACAGCATCTGCACCAAGAGTCTTAAACGCACGGATTTCAGCTGGAGTTTCGTAGGTAGGACCAGTCACACCGATATAAACCCCATCATCCAATTTGATACCCAATTTGTCAGCTACTTTGTGGGCGATTTCACGGTATTCAGGTGTGTAAGCTTTCGACATATCTGGGAAACGTGGACCAAAATCATCCAAGTTTTCACCGATCAATGGGTTTTGACCAGTCAAGTTGATATGGTCTGTGATAGCCATCAAAGTACCAGGACCAAAGCCAATACCACCGGCAGCGTTGGTGACAAGAACTCCTTCACAGCCCAAAACTTTCATGACACGAACTGGGAAAGTCACAACTTCCAATGGGTTTCCTTCGTAGAAGTGGAAACGTCCTTGAAGGGCCAAAACCTTGCGTCCAGCAAGATCACCGTAGACCAATTTACCAGCATGACCGACAACCGTTGAACGACCCCAGTTTGGAATTTCAGAGTAGTCTACTACGACTGGATTTTCGATTTCTTCAGCCAGTTCTCCAAGACCTGATCCAAGGATCAAGCCAAACTCAGGTGCTTCCATTCCTTTGCCCTTCAAAAAAGCAGCTGTTTCATTGATTTTTGCTAATAATGTCATTGCATATCTCCTTTATGATTTCCTTAAAAATTGGCCAATTTTGTCAAATGTATTGGCATTGCGAATGGTCAACAGACGGTAATCCGGCATCTTGAGGACTTGTCTGTGGTAAGCGGTCTTTGTATAGGTTTCTTCTGAGTATTTGCCCCAGTAGATCCCAAGTCTTCCACGATGAATGATTTCATCACCGAGCGAAAAAGAGGAGACCAGCTCCCAAACGGCATCCTGATCAAGGCCTTCTGTGTAAAAGAGAACATCCTTGCGGGCCAGATCCTCCTGCCACCAGGCTGGTAAAGCAGCGAGATCTTGCGCATAGTCCTCAGCTGAAAAGAGAGAAAAAGACTGGATAAAGGGATAGTGATCACAAAAGAAATGTCCCAGCAAATCCACCAATTCTGCTTTAGAACCAGCAGATTCAAAGAAGATATTGCCACTATTGATGTAGGTCTCTACCCCATCCAGCCCGATCGTTTGGAGCTCCTCTCGAAGCTCTGCCATCACGACCTTGTTTTTCCCGCCAACATTGATCCCTCTTACGAGGAGAGCGAAGCGTGTCATCTTAGTTCAATTTGTCTAAGAAGCTTTCACCGATCATGGCTTTTTCAACACCAAAGTTCTCTGCAATTGTTGCAGAGATATCAGAGAAATGACCGACTGGAATCACACCATTGCCCTTGAAGGATGGGCTATAAGCCAAGAATGGGATGTATTCACGCGTATGGTCTGTACCAGCGTAAGTTGGGTCATTCCCGTGGTCTGCCGTGATCATCAAGAGGTCATCTTCACGCATAGCTGCAATGATTTCTGGCAAGCGTTCGTCAAATTCATGCAAGCAATCGCGGTAGCCGTGAGCATTGCGACGATGACCATAAAGAGCATCAAAGTCTACCAAGTTGGTAAATGAGAAGCCTTCTTGGAACTCAGGAAGTCCCATGGTCTTAATCAAGGTATCCATACCGTGGCTATTTGATTTGTTGTGGCCCATATCGTGGTTGATACCAGCTCCGTTGAAGATATCGTTGATCTTACCAACTGCATAAGTATCGATACCCGCTTCGTTCAACTTGTCCAAAACAGTTGGCGCAAATGGTGAAACAGCCAAGTCACGACGGTTGGCTGTACGTGTAAAGTTTCCAGGTTCTCCAACATAAGGGCGGGCAATGATTCGACCAAGAAGAGCTGGACGTTCCAAAGTGATGGAACGAGCGTATTCACAGATACGGTAGAGTTCATCCAAAGGAATGATGTCTTCGTGAGCTGCAATTTGAAGGACAGGATCTGCTGATGTATAAATGATCAATTCACCAGTTTCCATTTGACGTGGTCCAAAGTCATCGATGACCGCTGTACCAGAATAAGGTTTGTTAGCTTCACGGATGACCTTACGTCCTGAGAATTCTTCAATCTTTGTAATAATTTCTTCTGGGAATCCATTCCAGAAGGTATCAAACGGTTCTGTAATGTTGAGCCCCATGATTTCCCAGTGACCAGTCATGGTGTCTTTCCCAAGAGAAACTTCTTGCAATTTTGTCGCATAACCAGTTGGGTTGCTTTCAGCTGGCACAGTCTTCAATGGTACTTCACGAGGAATATTTCCAAGACCGATTTTGGCCATGTTTGGTACATTTAAGCCAACGGTTTTAGAGATGTGGCCCAAAGTATCAGATGCTCCATCTGGAACACCTGCATTGACAAAGTTATTGGCATCTGGTGCAGCACCGATCCCAACAGAATCTAGCACAACTAAGTGCATGCGTTTAAATTTTGACATATACTGCCTCTTTCCTTTATTAAACTAGCTATATTATACCATATCCCTATAAGAAGAGAGCCGTTGATTGATCCGAGGCTGGGACAAAAGTCCTAGCCTCTCAATTATTTTTGGATTGTCGAGCAAGACGCAGTGGTTGAGTGGGCTCTACTACGCTGATTTCATCAGCTTTTACAGCCCTACTCAACTGTGCGGAGGTGGGACAACGAAATCGAATTCTAACGAATTACCGATTTCTGTCCCACTCTCTATTTTTCAATGATGACAGGGCCATCTGGTGTCCCTACAATCACTTTTGATATCATGTTCAAGAATAAACCGTGCTCTACAACCCCGACGGTATGATCCAATTCATTGGCTAGAGCTTCTGCATCCTCGATCACTTTGAGATCCAAGTCAATGATAAAGTTACCTTGGTCGGTTACAAACCGTTGATCATCCGCGAGACGGAAAGCAGGATGGTAACCCTTTTGCTCAAAGTGACGGAAAAGATTTTCAGCACCGTATTGCACTACTTCCACTGGAAGTTTGAAAGCCCCAAGAGTTGCAACTTGTTTGGATTCATCCACGATCCAAATGCAGTCTTTAGAATTGGTTGCGACGATCTTTTCCATGAGGAGAGCACCACCGCCACCTTTGATCCCGTTCAATTGAGGATCCACTTCATCTGCGCCATCCACTGTCACATCGACCACTTCGACATCGTCGATAGCCTTGAGCGGGATGCCTAAACTTTCAGCCTGATCATAGGTCACACTCGACGTTGTGACAGCTGTGATCTGCAAGTCTTCTTCTTTGATGCGACGACCCAATTCAGCCACAAAATAATAAGCAGTTGACCCTGTACCGAGACCGACAATCATGCCGTCTTTGACAAACTCAGCCGCTTTAATTCCTACCTGTTCTTTTAGGTTTACCATCATAGACCTCCTTTTATATTCTATTACAGTATAGCATATTCTGTAATAGATTTCACTAATTATTTGAAAACCTTTCCATCTTTTAGTTCTAAAAGCAAAACCTTGCCCGTCCGCTGACTTTACGATAGAATAGAGATGAATCTACAGGAAAAGAGAAAGACATGATTACTAAAGAATTTGATACAATTGCTGCCATCTCGACTCCTCTCGGTGAGGGGGCTATCGGAATCGTCCGCTTGAGCGGGACAGACAGCTTTGCCATTGCGCAAAAGATCTTCAAAGGGAAAGATTTAAGCAAGGTGGCGAGCCACACGCTCAACTACGGCCATATCGTGGATCCTGATAAGGACGAGATTCTTGACGAAGTCATGGTGGGAGCCATGCGCTCGCCGAAGACCTTCACCCGTGAGGACATCATCGAGATCAACACCCACGGCGGGATTGCCGTAACCAATGAAATCCTGCAATTGGTCATTCGTGAAGGCGCTCGATTAGCTGAGCCTGGTGAATTTACCAAGCGGGCCTTTCTGAATGGTCGGGTCGATTTGACCCAGGCTGAAGCCGTCATGGACATCATCCGCGCCAAGACCGATAAGGCTATGAACATCGCCGTGAAGCAACTCGATGGTTCCCTGTCTGACCTCATCAACAACACGCGCAAAGAGATCCTCAATACCCTGGCCCAGGTTGAAGTCAATATCGACTATCCTGAGTACGATGATGTCGAAGAAGCAACCACTGAAATCATCCGTGAAAAGACCACTGAATTTGAAGCTCTTTTGACCAACCTCCTCAAGACTGCCCGTCGCGGTAAGATCTTGCGTGAAGGGATTTCTACTGCTATCATCGGTCGACCAAACGTCGGCAAGTCCAGTCTCCTCAACAACCTCCTGCGCGAAGAAAAAGCCATTGTTACCGATATCGAAGGAACCACCCGTGACGTTATCGAGGAATACGTCAACATCAACGGCGTTCCCCTCAAACTAGTCGATACGGCCGGGATCCGTGAGACGGAAGATATCGTTGAGCAAATCGGTGTCGAACGTTCGAAAAAAGCCCTCAAGGAAGCTGATCTGGTCCTCCTGGTCCTCAATGCAAGCGAGCCTTTGACTGATCAAGACCGCCAACTCCTTGAAATCTCTCAAGACAGCAACCGCATCATCCTCCTCAATAAGGTCGACCTCCCAGAGAAGATCGAAATCGACCAGCTGCCGGAAGATCATATCAAGATTTCCGTTCTGAAAAACCAAAACATCGATCAAATCGAAGACCGGATCAATGCCCTCTTCTTCGAAAATGCTGGGCTGGTTGAGCAAGATGCAACGTATCTTTCTAACGCTCGTCACATCTCCCTCATCGAAAAAGCTGTTGAAAGCCTGCAAGCGGTCAACGAAGGCTTGGCTCTCGGTATGCCGGTCGACCTGCTCCAAGTCGATCTCACCCGCACCTGGGAGATCCTTGGAGAAATCACAGGGGATGCTGCTCCAGATGAGCTCATCACCCAACTCTTCAGCCAGTTCTGTCTTGGTAAATAACAAAAATGCGTATGTGTGCAAACATACGCATTTTTTTGTTTTATTTTGCTTGTTCTAATCGCTCGACGGTCTGATAAGCTTGATAGATTAGGAAGAGCCCAGTAGCATTCAAGATTGGAATCGCAATCGGCAACTCGGTCACGATTTGTGAGAAAGGTGAATTGCCAACAAAATGGAGTCCAAAACCAGCTACTAAGTATCCCCAGCCTGCTAGACGTAAATCCTTGCGTCCTCTGCTTGCTTGGACAATTAGGAAGAGCCCTAGCATGACAAGACCTGTGTAGACCCAATGAGACATGGGCGCATTGGCCACACGGCCGAGAATCCCTGACACCGTGTAAGAGAAACCTTCCGGCAGATCCTGACGGATATAGGCAAAATCCTCCACGATCTGGAAACCAAGACCAGAGGCAATCGCCAAGAGGAAGATCGACTTGATGCGACGAACACTGAACAAATAGAGGACAAAGAAGATCGGAATCAACTTAAAGGGTTCCTCAAAGAGAGGCGCAGCGATGGCACTCTCGTACTGGTTCCAAAAGTCGCTATTTGGAGCGATCGCTTGAATCATGTCATGGAAATAGGTATTGGCAAAGCTAGACAACCAACCGGCAACAAAGCCCCCACCTAATAGAGAAAAGAGAACCGGTACCCAAGACAACTTCCACTTCTTAGCAAAATGAAAGAGGGCCCAGACAGCAGGAAGCGCATAGACCAAAAGGATGAGGGTAGAAAGTCCCATAATCCCATACTGACTACCAGACATCCAGCCTTCTGTCAGTGACTGGGTCTCATAGGCTAGGCCGATCGCTAGCAAGAGTAAATAGAGAAACAAAATCGATTTGCGTTTCATAAAAGACCTTTCTAAAGTGAAATGAAAAAGGCTGGAAGCCCAGTCTTTTCCGAGTACTATCATTGTAACAGGATCAGCTTAAAAAAACAATAAATGTGGATTAGTGAGAAAAATATAAAACGTAGATGGCGACAAATGGTTGACTAAATTTAGTTACTTAATCACCAACGCTCCATTTTCCTCCGTCGCCAAGAGCTTCTCATCTTTATCATATATTTTAAGTTTTATACTGCTCGGTTTGTTTTGAGTTGCATTGTATTGCTTTACTATCTCTTCTTTTAAATCAAAAAGCGTCTTACAATAATCTTTTGGATTTATATTTGCTAAAGATAGCATATTTTCTGATGCAGATAAGACAAGGACCAGATATTCTTCATTATAAAACACTTTCCCCATCTCAATTTCGCCATTGATTTGATTTTGAAGCATATAAGCAAATACTACATTAGGTTTTTCATTTCCAACCAATGAGGTAGGGGCTTGATCCATTCCTTTGACCACTGATTCTTTACTTTCCTTTGTAGAATCTTTTACACTCTGTTCAGTAGACTGCTCTTTTTTGTCTTCATTCTTCGCTTCTTTTTGCACGCACGACGACAGAAATAGCGAGAGAATGGCCATTGTTGCAAACATAGTTTTTTTCATAGATTGCCTCCTTTTAATTTTTAACAAGTCGAAAATGACCTGTAATTGACCAAAATTACATAAAGTTTCCAGTAAAAGACATTCCAAAATTTTAAATTTTATAACCTTATAAGTACTTAGATATTTAATAGTTTAAAAATTATCATTTAATGTTATTCTACCATAATCTCTCTCTTACTTCAGTACTGCAAGAATCTGGCGAATCATGTCTGGATCTCCGTCCGGCAATGTCACCGTTTCAGCATGGTCCAAGATCCCTTGGGTAAATTGCGTCATAAACTCTTCACTATTAAGCTCATCCGCAGACTGTTGCCAGTGGCTCGGTACAGGATAGATCGTCACCGTCCAATCACCGTTAGACGCATAAGTCACATGACCTTCTGCAGAAATAGGTGTAAACAACTGACGAACATCTTTAGGATAGTCAACTCCTAGCCCACCAAAGTAAATTTTTGTACCAGCACTCTTTTCATTAATACTCAATTCTGTCGGTACAGACTTGATCACATAAGCCCAGACACGAGCAGCTTCAACCTGAGTAGCGGTGTAGCCTGGATAATCATTCTGGTCTGCCTTCTTCGAAGATTTAACCTCACCATCCGAACGAGTATTCCACTTCTTGGCCTTACTCGTCTTAGACGTACTACTGCTATCGTCTGTATCTACTTGGTCCCGATCTTTCGGTTGATCTTTCTTGCGATAGTAGAAATTGTCATCATCGCCATAAGCCGGTGACTGACCAGCCCAGATCCGATCCTTGGACTTATCCGAAGCATCGTCTTTGCCCGCTTTCTGACCTTTTGGAAGGAGCAAGAGACCGTATCCTCCAACACCCGACTTGGCACTAACCGTCATCTCAGCGATCTGGTCCTTCTGCTTAAAGCTAGATACATCAAGCTCAACATCCTCGCTGACCAAGCCCTTGTCATCAAAGACCAGCTCATTGCCACGACCATCGATCCAAGTTCCTTTGATACTCGAGTAGTCCTTAGACTTGATGGCTTTCAAGTCCATGCCAGATTGTTTCTTTTCTTCAGTTCTTGTCTGCTTGGTCTCCGAATTCTTAGGCGACACCGTCCTCTGAGGACGACCACACGAAGCCAAGACCAAAGCAGAAAGCACAATTACCAAACCTTTTTTCATATCAATCTCCCTTCACACACCTACTATTTTAGAAAAATAAGAAAGGAGAGTCAAAGAAAAAGAGGAGGGGGCATAAAAGTCTGTAAAATTATTATTTGAATTTCTAAAGAAAAAGAAGCTCAATATATCGAGCTCCTAGACCATCATTTTTTGTTTTTCTTGTTTTGGGATCATTCGAAAGAACACAGCTCTAAAACTAGGAAACATTGATACTATCAACTCCACACATCCTACATAGACAGTTTCCCTTATTCTTTTAATATGCTTCAAAACTATATCTTGTACAAATTATTTAATCTTTCTAACTCTAATACATTTATACATACTTCTACTCCAGTAACTACCCCCTTACTATAAATAATTCCACAAGAAAACACAATCCTATCCGTACTCAAAATATTTGACAATATTACAAATGATTCCAAAACATAATCCTCTATAGTAATAAAACAATTATTTTCATCTTTGAAAAACTCTATAAATCCAATATCCTTACACCTATCACCCAAATGAAACCTAAGTGATTTTAAAAAATAATCAAAAAACACATCATTTTCCATAGAAAGCCCTTTCATTTTTAAAATATTATGTTATATCATACAAAAAATAGTTTTGGGACCATTCGAAACAACACGGCTCTAAAACGTCAACACTCTGTCATAAGTGAACTACTCCCCAAAAGTTAGACAGAAAAAATCTAACTTTTGGGGTGCAGTTCAACTGTCAGTGTTTTCTTTTCTATCTCTGTCCCCTGCCGAAATATAAAATATGCTTAGAAAGCCTATTCTAATGGGCTTTTAGAAAATTTTGTCTACTTTTTAGCTATCTTGTTTTTTGACTGACCTTCGCTTTAATACTTTTAATCCCTCATAAATTGATTAATTTTATTCTTCTTAGTTGTTCTTTACTCCGGCAATTCTACCTTCAAGCTCATATCCGTCGGTTGCAATACCTTCTGAACCGCTACGAGGAAGGCTAAGCCGTTATCCGATGGAGAATATTGGAAGGTGATATGGATGATTTTCTTATCAAACTTATCGCCATATCTCTCCTCATATTGCTTGCTTTCGAGGAAGTGAATGTAATTGTTAATTTTTTCCTGCAGAATTTCCAGATGGACTGCTTCTATCTCTTTCTGCCAGCCGACTGAATCCACCAGAAGAAGCTCTAAATGATTATCAACTATACCAATAGCGTCAAGTTCGCTAGGTTCTAGTTCTGAAACAATAGCTTTTTTTACAAGAGATTTAAACTCTTCAACATCAAACAACTCAGGTTGATCTTCTATATTTGGCAGCATAGTTTCAGGATGATTACGTATATAGTTTCTATCAATATCATCTTGCTTACTTAAGGGCCAGTGCCCTGTTTCGGCATAAATCATCACCTCATATGCGTCCCTAGAAGATTGAAATGCTTTATCCATTAGCTCCTTAGTAATGGGGGAGCATACTTCTGGGCCCATAGCTCCTCCAACTTCTTTAAAGAAGCTAATTTCGTAATAACCATCTGTTTCATATACAACAAATCCATCGCCTCTATGTACAATCGTATTGGAATGATTATAATCATCTAACTCATCTGCCTTTGGCCAACGATGATGTTCACAATAAAACATTACTTCTAAAGCATCTTTTTCTGATTTTGAAACACGTTCTGCTAATTTTTGGCTAATGGGAAAGTTAAGCACTTCTTTCCCTCTACTCCACAGAATCTGATAATCATTGTTGTTTTTTAATATCGTACAATTTTTGTATTGTTGAATTTCTGTTGTCATACTATTTCTTTTTGTCTATTTCAATGGTGATACATAATCGTCTGGAAGTTTGCCTCTCCGGTCAATACATTTTTGTTCAGCAAGTGGAATTAATGTCTCAAGCTCTTCCTCAATAGGCGATGCCATCTTTTACCCATTTTCTAGTTTCTAACTCCAAATTAAAATAGAAATCTCTTCGACCAGATTTATCAAAACAATCCTCTTTAAGAGCCTCGCATACAATTCTCAGTTTCTTCTTACTTATCTCAGAAATATATAACATAGTAAATCCTGAAGGAGATTCAATTTGGTCGATTTTCTTACCTTCTAAATTATAAACCTCTAGTTCTGATGGAACGTCAAAATCGCTGGATGAGCGAAATATACTGAAGATACGCTGATATTTAGGGCTAAAGCGAAGATGATGTAAATGATGAAAACTAATCTGATGCTTCCCATTATGATTCCAATCCAGGGTTCCTTCTAGTAAATTTTGTTGCCATAACAATTTTCCTTCTAAACTAAAGTAGAAAATGATTTTGCTTACAAAGTTTTCT
>ERZ1674051.103-NODE-103-length-25352-cov-12.835198_pt1 | contig 25352 bp, 19 predicted proteins | sample MGYA00581125_ERZ1674051 | MGnify/ENA primary metagenome ERZ1674051 (study PRJEB41354, sample SAMEA4873326) | human saliva metagenome | biome: human-associated habitat [ENVO:00009003]; feature: mouth environment [ENVO:08000002]; material: saliva material... | reverse complement strand
AAGGCGAAGGGCTTGTGTATCACTTCGGAGAGGCATATCGGGGAGCTGGGCGTGCGATGTCTTAGCACAATAAGTAGGGGACAGGACTCGCGGCAACAGCCTCCTATTGGTATGGGGTCTTCACCACTATAGCTTCACCACTAAAGCAATATAAGTATGGGGTGCACACCAATAGTGGTACGCACCCCATACTTAATATTGGGACAAAGTCCCTATTGATAGATGTAAGCAATTATCTCCTCCCAGGCATCGGGATGGAACCACCGTATCTCGGGATCACGTCGCCACCAAGAGAGCTGCTTGCGAGCGTAGTGCCGGCTGTTTCGCTGAATAAGTCGTACCGCCTCAGCAAAGTCAATATCGCCATCAAAGTAGGAGAAGAGTTCCTTATAGCCCACGGTGTTGAGCGCATTAAGGCTACGAAGCGGATAGACTCGCTGGGCCTCCTCCACCATACCCGCCTCAATCATCAGCTCGACGCGCTTATCAATTCGCTCATAGAGCTCCTCACGATCTCGGGTGAGCCCGACCTTGACAATACGGAAGGGACGAGCTTTCTGCTGCCCCGTATGGAAAGAGGAGAAGGGGCGCCCTGTAGCAAGACACACCTCATAGCCATGGAGCACACGCTTGTAGTTCTTCGGATCAACCGCCTTGTAATAGACTGGATCCAAGAGACGCAGCTCCGCAAGGATTCCGTCAAGCCCTTCCGCGGCATAGCGTTCCCAGACAGCTGAGCGGACGTCCTCTGGCACGTCTGGCATACTATCAATTCCCTTCGTGATAGCATCGACATACATCATCGAGCCTCCGGAGAGAAGTGCCGTGGAAGAAGAACTTTCAGCAAAGACTTGAGGCAAGAGCTCCAGGACTTCACTCTCGAAGGTAGCGGCACTATATGGCTCAGTGACCGACCTTGTCCCGACAAAATAATGAGGCACAGCAGCCTGCTCCTCATCGGAGGGGGCTGCTGTGCCTATAGGGATCTCACGGAAGATCTGCCGAGAGTCTGCCGAGAGGATGCTGCAACCGAAGTATTGCGCGAGGCGAATACTAAGCGCCGTCTTGCCTACCCCAGTGGGGCCAACAAGCACGATAAGTGTAGGGAGATCCTCCTGCTTAGTAGAGGCTCTCTGCATCAGCGATGTCGAAGCCTTCGAGATCGATATCCCCTTCATCGACGGATTCGTCGGAGAAGAGTTCGTCATCCCATGGCTCACCCGTAGCAGGCGTTGCCAGACGGGAAGCTGCTACCTCAATGCTCTCCAGCTGCTTAGGAGCCTTACCCTCAGCCTTTGTGACGACAGGCTTATCAAGACTCTTGCCTGGGATTAGCTCTACCAGCTCGATAAAGAAGCCACGCTCGCTCAGCATATCGAAGACAAAGAAGAGGTGCTGTCCCTTATGATCCAGCAGATCTTCCAGGCGCGTGTCGGCCATCAGGTAGCTATCCTCATCCGAAGAAGCTCCCATATCCATCATCGTGATCTCAAGCTCCTTCTGCCACTCCTCATCACAGATGTGGAAGGTCGTCAGCTCGTCGCGAGCATAGCCCAGCGAGTCGAGGATAAAGTCATTCAACTCAAGGAAGGTGGCTTCGGAGTCGATCTGAAGCTCTCTCTTGAAGAAGTCATTCTCATCGGAGAGCATTAATAGGCGATATACCATAAGTCTAAGGGATTAGGCTACTTCGTCGGGTTTACAAGGCTGAGATAAAGCTCATCAAGCTGCTCTTGATCGATCAGCGAAGGTGCATCGATCATCACATCACGCCCAGCATTATTCTTGGGGAAGGCGATGCAGTCACGGATGCTATCCAGCCCTGCGAAGAGGGAGACAAAGCGATCCAAGCCATAGGCCAGACCCCCATGAGGAGGTGCACCATACTTGAAGGCATTCATAAGGAAGCCGAACTGCTCCTGCGCCTTCTCGGGAGTGAAGCCTAAGAGGTCGAACATACGTGCCTGCAGCTTGCTGTCGTGGATACGGATCGAGCCACCACCGACTTCTACACCATTGATGACCATATCGTAGGCATTCGCGCGCACAGCCCCTGGATTCGTCTCGAGCATAGGTACGTCCTCGGGCTTGGGAGAAGTGAAGGGGTGGTGCATAGCGTAGAAGCGCTGAGTCTCTTCATCCCACTCGAAGAGGGGGAAGTCAACCACCCAGAGGCAGGAGAACTTTGTCTTATCGCGGAGGCCAAGCTGATTGCCCACTTCAAGACGAAGCTCGCAGAGCTGCTTACGCACCTTCATCGCATCATCACCTGAGAGGATGAGGATCAGATCACCGGGCTTGGCCTGCATCGCACGTGCCAGCTCCTGCAGCGTCTCCGGACTGTAGAACTTGTCGACGCTACTCTTGACAGAGCCATCAGCTTCGACACGAGCATAGACCATGCCCTTAGCACCGATCTGCGGACGCTTGACGAAGTCAGTCAGAGCATCGAGCTGCTTACGCGTATAGCTTGCAGCACCCTCAGCGCAGATACCGCCGATATAGGCTGCATCATCGAAGACAGAGAAGCCATGACCCGAGAGCACATCCTTGAGCTCGACGAACTCCATACCGAAGCGTGTATCCGGCTTATCAGAGCCATAGCGCTTCATCGCATCGTACCAGCTCATACGAGGGAAGGGCGTCTGGATATCAAGATCGAGCAACTCCTTGAAGAGATAGCGGGTCATACCCTCGAAGATCGTCAGCACATCTTCCTGCTCGACGAAGCTCATCTCACAGTCGATCTGCGTGAACTCAGGCTGGCGGTCCGCACGAAGGTCTTCGTCACGGAAGCACTTGACGATCTGGAAATAGCGGTCAAAGCCACTAACCATCAGCAGCTGCTTGAAGGTCTGAGGAGACTGAGGCAGTGCGTAGAACTGGTTAGGGTTCATACGAGAGGGCACGACGAAGTCACGAGCGCCCTCTGGCGTAGACTTAATGAGGACAGGTGTCTCTACTTCGAGGAAGCCCTGACCATCAAGATAGCGGCGCACGGCGAGAGCGAAGCGGTGACGCAGCTCGAGGTTGGAGCGTACGCAGCTACGACGCAGGTCGAGGTAGCGGTACTTCATACGCAGGTCGTCCCCACCATCGGTATCGTCTTCGATAGTGAAGGGAGGCACCTCTGCAGGATTGAGTACGCGCAGCGTCTTGACCGAGATCTCGATATCCCCCGTAGGGAGCTTAGGATTCTTATTCTCACGCTCGGTGACCTCACCCGTGATCTGGATGACGTACTCACGACCGAGCTTCTCAGCCTCAGAGACGAGAGCCTCGCCTACGTGAGCCTCATTGAAGACGAGCTGAGTGATACCATAGCGGTCACGAAGGTCGATGAAGGTCATCCCGCCCATACGGCGTGCCTTCTGGACCCAGCCAGCGAGCGTCACCTGCTCCCCGACATTACTGAGGCGCAGGGCGCCACAGGTAGTAGTGCGATACATATATTCTTTTTCCTTGATCGGTAGCCAGCCAGAGGCCTGCACACCGAGTGATAAGTGCTTGTTCTCTCTACAAAAATACAAAAGATTACGGGGGATTTATAGCGCAGGTAATAGATAGAGAGGAGTAAGGCTCCATCGTATGATCCTCCACCCAGAGCGAAGCGCTATAGCTATACCTTAATATAGGGGCTATTAAAAGCAATGCGAGTAGAAGTGGATTCACTTCTACTCGCATCACATTCAGTCGGGATGACTGGATTCGAACCAGCGACCACTCGCCCCCCAGACGAGTACTCTAACCGGGCTGAGCTACATCCCGAGTGCTCTTGGAGACTTGCCACGTGGGCTTTGTCCCTTTTGCGCTGCAAAGATAAGGAGAAGGTGGCTAACTACCAAATGTCTCGCGAAGAAAATCAAGTCCTTCCTTAATAACTCCCTCATCCGCAACCTCTACTGCCTCGATATTTCCAGGCTCGATGACGCCCATGAGCGTGATGGAGCCAGCAGAGTTCTTCTTATCATGCCGCATAAGGCGCAGCAACTCGGGATAATCCTTGCAGGTATAGAAGAAGGGCGAGTAGAGCTCACGGGCCAAGGTCATCAGCTGGCGGATATACTCCTTGCTCGTCCCACGCTGGCACATCGTGATATAGCTCTCGATGAGTAGTCCAAAGACGACGGCCTCACCATGTGGAAGCGTGCGGCGAAATTCATTCTGATGCGAGTAGGCCTCCAGTGCATGCCCTACCGTATGCCCGATATTTAGGATACGACGAAGCCCACGCTCCGTAGGATCAGCCTCCACAACGGAAGTCTTATAGGCAATACTCTTCTCAATGAGGGCCTGCCATTCGTCATCCATGAGGCCAACCGGGTCGCCAATATGACAGACCTCTCGCCAGGCCTCTCCGCCCATAAGGGTGGCATACTTGACGACCTCACCATAGCCTGAGAGGAGTTCCGCCAAGGGGAGGGTGCGCAGGAAGTCAATATCGACGATGACCTCATGGGCAGGGTGGAAGGAGCCAATAAGGTTCTTTACCCCGAGGAAGTCAATCGCAGTCTTTCCCCCTACTGAGGCATCGACCATCGCCAGCAGTGTCGTCGGCACATAGACCGTCGCTATGCCACGCATATAGGTTGAGGCGGCTAAGCCCCCTAAGTCAAGCAGGGCTCCTCCGCCAATGAGGACGAGGGCACTACGGCGAGTAGCCCCCTCTTCGCTGAGCCAAGTCCATAGGAGCCCAAGCGACTCCGTCGTCTTGCACTCCTCGCCACCACGCAGCGTACGGCATGTGGCCTCGGGTAGTGCGGACTGCAGCTGAGGGAGGAGGTCGGGATGGAGCTCTGTGACACGCTCCTCCAGGATGATAAAGAGTCGATCGCAAGCCAGCCCCTCAGCGACTGAGGGGAGCTTGCGATCGAGTATCTGTGTACCGATGATCATTCGTACAGGGGTAGGCTTATGCCTTCAGCTCCATAGCGGAGAGGAGCTCTTCGACAGCAGCGTTGAGTCCATCGACGTTCTTACCACCTGCCGTAGCGAAGTGGGGCTGGCCGCCACCACCGCCCTGGATATGCTTAGCGGCAGAGCGGAGGAGCTGTGAAGCATTCCAGCCTCTTGACTCTACCAGATCCTTGCTGATCATCAGCGTCAGGCTGGGCTTAGAGGAGAAGGGTCCTACGCAAGCAGCGATGAAGACGAAGGGCTCGTGTAGCTCACCAGCGATCTGGAAGGCGATATCCTTGACGACCTCAGCGGGCACATCCTTCTCGACGAGGAAGAGGCGTACGCCGCCCACCTCGACACGCTTCTCCAGTAGCTGACGCTTCTTCTCGGCGATCTGCTCACGGATATATTCTCCGACCTGCTTGCCGAGCTCGGCGTTCTCCTCAAGGGTCTTGCGGATAGCCGTCATCAGCTGGGGGCTATTATTGAAGAGCTGGCGGATAGCATCGATCATATCAGCCTGCTCATAGAGGTAGTTCTCAGCCGCCGCCCCCGTGACAGCCTCGATACGGCGTACACCTGCAGCTACGGAGGACTCACTCGTGATGCGCAGCGTACCGATCACACCCGTAGAGGCGACGTGCGTCCCCCCACAGAATTCGGTCGATGAGCCAAAGCGGATGACGCGGACGTGATCCCCATACTTCTCTCCGAAGAGAGCCATAGCCCCCATCTCGCGAGCTTCGTCAATGGGCACTTCGCGGTATTCCTGCAGAGGGATGCAGGCACGGATACGTGCTGCGACGATACGCTCGACAGCACGGAGCTGCTCGGGCTCGACCTTCGCAAAGTGAGCGAAGTCGAAGCGCAGGACTTCATCAGAGACGAATGACCCCTTCTGCTCGACGTGTGAGCCGAGGACTTCACGCAGGGCCTCATGCAGGAGGTGCGTAGCAGAGTGATTAGCCTCGATACGATGACGACGCTCTTCGTCAACCACTGCACGGAAGTCACCCTCCAGCGTAGCGGGGAGCTTCTTCATCAGGTGGATAGCGAGGTTATTCTCACGCTTGGTATCAAAGACTTCGTACTTCGTACCATCGGTAGCGATGAGGAAGCCCTTATCACCTACCTGACCACCCATCTCTGCGTAGAAGGGAGTCTCAGAGAGGACGACCTGATAGAAGGTAGCATTCTTCTGCTTCACCTCACGATAGCGGAGGATCTCCGTGGTACACTCGAGGGTATCATAGCCGACGAAGCGTACAGCAGAGCCATCATTGACGACCTGCCAGTCACCTGCATCGATAGCAGCGGCATTACGTGCACGCTCCTTCTGCTCCTGCATAGCCTTGTCAAAGCCGGCTTCGTCGACGCTCAGCCCCTGCTCAGTGAGGATCAGTGCGGTCAAGTCAAGGGGGAAGCCGTAGGTATCATAGAGGACGAAGGCATCGTGCCCATCAAGGACGGTCTTACCGGCCTTCTTCGCTTCCTCGATCTGCTTATCCAAGAGACGGATACCCGTCTCCAGCGTGCGCAGGAAGCTCTCTTCCTCCTCACGCATCACCTTAGCGATGAGCTCGCGACCAGCGATGAGCTCGGGGTAAGCATCGCCCATCGTCTCGATGAGTACGGGCAGGAGGCTATACATAAAGGCCTCACGACGACCGAGGAAGGTATAGCCGTAGCGGACAGCACGGCGTAGGATACGGCGGATGACATAGCCCGCCTTAGCGTTGGAGGGGAGCTGACCGTCGGTGATAGCGAAGGCAATCGTACGGATGTGGTCGGCGATGACGCGCATAGCGACATCCGACTTCTGATCAGCACCATATTCGATCCCCGTGAGCGTGGCGATAGCCTGGATCATCGGGGTGAAGATATCGGTATCATAGTTCGACGTCTTCCCCTGCATAGCCATACAGAGACGCTCGAAGCCCATCCCCGTATCGATGACGCGCTTAGGTAGTGGCTCAAGTGAGCCATCGGCCTTACGGTTGTACTGCATGAAGACAAGGTTCCAGATCTCGATGACCTGAGGGTGACTCTGGTTGACCAGCGTGAGGCCATCGACGGCTTTACGCTCTTCGTCAGAGCGGATGTCGATATGGATCTCAGAGCAAGGACCGCAAGGGCCTTGGTCGCCCATCTCCCAGAAGTTATCGTGCTTATTCCCGTTGATGATGCGCTCGGCTGGCAGGTGCTTTGCCCAGATAGAGGCAGCCTCGTCATCACGCTCAAGGCCTTCGGCAGGAGCCCCTTCGAAGACCGTCACATAGAGGCGCTCGGGGGAGAGGTGGAGTACCTCCGTCAGATATTCCCAAGCCCAGTCAATAGCTTCGTGCTTGAAGTAATCCCCGAAGGACCAGTTCCCAAGCATCTCAAACATCGTGTGGTGGTACGTATCATGGCCCACCTCCTCGAGGTCGTTGTGCTTACCACTGACGCGAAGGCACTTCTGTGAGTCCGCCACGCGGCTATGCTTGATCTCGGCATTACCGAGGATAATATCCTTGAACTGGTTCATCCCTGCGTTCGTGAACATCAGGGTAGGGTCGCCCTTGACCACCATCGGAGCTGATGGTACGATCGTATGGCCCTTACTTTGGAAGAAAGACTTATATGACTCGCGAATCTCTTTAGAGGTCATTGTGTCGTTGTTGCTTACTATTATATGATACTTTATTTGTCCCGCAAAGGTACGCTATTTATAGGTAGTGTAGAAGCCCCACCACGCGAGAGCTCTTCGCCACCGCTCCCGCCCCCTCCATATTTATTGTATGCGCACGAAGGAATTATAATACCCCACTCTACTCCTCATTATGAAGTAAAGTGGGGTATTACACCATCTATAGGAAGAGGCTGAGCTATCTCAAATCTAGATCAAAGGCAATTCCCTCATTAAGCCACTTGAGTTTAGCTTCATTTGAGACCTTTTGTAGCTGATCATTATAATTCTGCAGCTGGAAGGTTACTCGATACGGACGCCCCCTATACTGAGGCACTTGTAGCCATAGAGTACCCAAGACCTTGCATGTACCATAGCCTACTCCAGCCCAAAAGTCTCGAGCCAAGAAGCTGACCTCAATAGGACAACCAACTACTGTCTCATCTTCATTATGTGAGATAGGATAGAGGCTAATAGCATGCTGAAGTTCCTTTCCACTAGAAGGCGCAATCTTCTTTTGAATTATTTGCGCAAGCTGAGCTCCAGCTTGATCAAGAGCATCACCATAGTCGGCACGAAGACGACGCTGAATCTCAGCCTCCGTGGGCTTCAGACGTTGCGAACGCGAAGCTGTCTGTGAGATTCCACAACTCTGTAGCACTCCACACAGAAGCATAAAGCAGAGGAGTAGCCCCCCAAAGAATTTAGTAGATATACACTTCATAGACTACTTCTTCTTTAGGTCAAAGGTTACGGTAGAGGTTGCAGCATCACCCGTAGCAACTTCCTTAGTCACTGCATTTGCATAGCTAGGCATAAAGACTACAGGGTAAGAGCTGGGACGGAAGCCGAGATCAATGATAAGTTCGCCACGCATCTCGAAGTCATGCTTTGACTCTGCAATGAGAGCCTTACGAGCCTTCCAGCGAATCGTCACAGAGACATAGGCCTTGTCCTTGGCCTCATCATAGCGAATCAGCTTCTCATCATAGTTATAGGTCACCTCATGGCGAGTATTAGGAGAGATAGCACGACTCTTCAGATCTGCAACCCGATGGGCTGCCTCTTCAACTAGATCACGTAGCTGCTTAGCTGTTGGGCGCTGGTCACGCTGAATTTCAGTTGTTTCTCGCTTAGGCTCCTCTTGAAAGCAAGAGCTCAAGCTTACAGCTAAAGCCACAGAGAACAGGGAATAGAGACAAATATTCTTGACCTTCATTATTAGAAAAGATGCTTAAAGGTTAAACATAGCATTGACGCTGAGCTGAGGTGAGTTGAACCCACGAAGCAAAAGGTACTTAGCTTCTGCTCCGACAGAAAGCCCTTCACTCAACCGATAGGAAGCTCCTCCGCCAAAGTCGAAAAGGAAGTTTCCGGCTGATACCCCTCCAGAAGAAATAGTACGATAGTATCCTAGACCAGCTAAAGGATAGAGGGTAACCTTTGAGTCCCTCAGAGGGAAAAGGTAGTGAGCATTTAGTGCGAACTCTAAAGAAGAGACGCTGGACTTCGGCAGGAAGTAGGTTAGGCCTGCATCCAAACGGATACGATCTGTGAGCCCATAGCGAGCCTTAGCACCGACGCCGATGTGGCTTCCTGAGGTCTGGAATGCAACATTTGCACCCACCGAGACATCACCCTTTTGCTGGGCGACAAGGCTACCTCCTGTACAAAGGAGCATAGCAACGAGGTAGATTTTCTTCATTCGTTTACGGAATTAAGAGTTATAGATAAAGTGAATATTCGAAGTGGAAAGAATAAAAGGGCACGCCCGCTGTGTCACAGTTATTATAACTGTGACACAGCGGGCGTGCCTTTTCTATAGAGGGATATACCTTAATATTGTGTGCCTCGCACACAATACCCCGTAGTACTACGGGGACTCATCAAAGAGAATCGAGGATGTACCGAGATATTCATATCCGCGTAAGGATTTGCTCTATGTCGTTGCAAATATATGCAATATTCAAACTATTCCAAGTATCCGCTCAAAGCTGCTATAGTGCAGACACCCGTGGTCGTTTATAAATTGACTTATTGGACTTCAACTACGCACCAACATAAATCACGAAGGAACGTATCGCCATGGAGAATACCCACCATACGTAATTAATTATGCGCGCGCGAAGAAAACACACCTGTATACGGAGATGCTTCATGCCGCAGAGGAGCGAATTGCAACCAGTACTGGTCTCCAAGCGAAGTAGTACTGGTCACGCTTCCGACCAGTACTGGTAACTATCACTGACCAGTAGTAGTCCATCGAGTGACCAGTACTGGTTCATTTTTCACTCTGTATGAGGTGGGTTCTTTCTCCTTCATAAGATGCAGATATACTTACACATAGGATAGCCCCTTCGTGATCACAAAAATCGACGTATAGCCGCCCCATTTACTGGATGGAAAGGATCCCCATAGTACAGAGCTACTCCCTGCGGTAGTCTGTGCCACTTTGGTTATCTTTGTCTTACTGTAAATAAGCACGATAGACAAAGCAACATACGCCTTATGAAGATCAACTACCGGATGGGCTTCGCCCTACCCGCCCTCATCGCAAGCATATTAGCCTTCGGCTCCTGCAAATCTTCCTCCAAGAACTCCTCTGTACTCCAGCAGAGCGCTATCGGGAAGCCAGGCGAGCTGATGCTCGTCATGGAGAAGGACTACTTCGAGTCCCCCATGGCTATGCAACTCTATGACCTACTCGAAGAAGATGCCCCTGCCCTCCCTCAGAGCGAACCCTCCCTGCGCATCTCGCGCGTCCCTACCCCATCCTTCGAAGGCTCGCTGAAGCTCGTACGCAATGTCTTCCTCCTCGACATCGACCCTCAGCGCTACTCAAAGGTCTCGCTGAAGTACAGCTATGACGACTGGGCCAAGGGGCAGATCGTCGCACGTATGACCTCACCCAGCGCCGACTCGGTACAGAACTACCTCAAGACTCAGGGCGAAGGGCTGATGAATCTCTTCATTCGTCATGAGCTCTTCCTCTACGGGGAGGTTATCGCTAAGACCTACAGCCAGAAGGCTACCGAGCTTGTTGATAGCCTCTTCGCTCATCGCGTCAATGTCCCTGAGGATATTCGCAATAAGCGTGTCGGCAAGGACTTCCTCTGGATGTCCAACTCCTCCATGCGCTCTCGTCACGACATCCTCGTCTACACCTACCCCTATCACAGCCCCAAGGATATCAGCCTCGATGCTCTGGTTGCCAAGCGAGACTCCGTACTCAAGGCTAATATCTCGGGGGAATTCGAAGGTTCCTACCCCTGCACCGAGCAGAACTATGGTCTCCTCTACCGCCGTGTACAGCTCCCCGAGGAGGAGACAGCGCGTGCTGAACTCCGTGGTCTGTGGAAGATGGAAGGCGGTGCGATGATGGGTGGCCCCTTCGTCAGCCATGCTGTCGTCGACAAGGCTGTAGGCAAGGTCTACGTATTCGAGGGCTTCGTCTACCGCCCCAACGAGGACAAGCTCCACCTCATCCGCATGATGGAGTCTTCGCTCTACTCCTTCCGCCCCAGCGCTACCAAGGCCTTTGACCCAGGGATCATCCTCAAGGCTCGCTACACCAAGGGCTTCTAATCCATAGTCTGATAATGAGTACACGCAAGATACGGGTAGCTATCACCCACGGCGATATCAATGGCATCAGCTATGAAGTCGTACTAAAGATCTTTGAGGATGAGCGCATCCTTGAGCTCTTCACCCCTATTCTCTACGGCTCTTCGCACGTAGCAAACTTCTGGAAGGCGCACCTCGGCCTCGAGCATGTCTCTTGGCAGGTCATCCGTCAGGCAAGCGAAGCCAAGGACGGCGTGCTGAATATCCTCGACTGTACCACGGGACGTGAGCAGGTAGAGATCGGTCAGCCCACCGACGCAGCTGGGCGCGCTGCCTTCGAAGCCCTTGAGCGTGCTACGGCAGATATCCGCATGGGACTCTGCGACGTCCTCGTCACAGCTCCCATCAATAAGGCCGTGATGCCACGCGACCTCTTCCCATTCAATGGGCATACAGATTACCTCGAGGCGATCGCAGCACGCACACCTGGCGAATCACTGATGGTGCTCGCCTCGGGCGACTGCCGTGTGGCCTTAGCTACGACACACATCCCAGTGAGTGCTATTGCCTCACGACTCTCGAGCGAACTGATCCTCCGCAAGCTCCGCCTCCTCGAGGCTGGCCTACAGCGAGACTTCGGTATCACGAAGCCACGCCTTGCCGTACTTGGACTCAATCCCCACGCAGGAGATAAGGGGCTTATGGGGAACGAGGAGGATACGATTATCCGTCCCGCTATCGAGGAGGCTTTCACCTCGGGCATCATCACCTTTGGTCCCTTCCCTGGGGACGGCTTCTGGGGCAGTGGTCGTGTAGATTCCTTCGACGGCATCCTCGCCATGTATCACGATCAGGGCTTAGCTCCCTTCAAGGCACTGTATATGAACGAAGGGGTAAACGTCACGCTGGGACTCAGCTTCGTACGCACCTCCCCCGACCATGGTACAGGCTACGACATCGCTGGCAAGGGTATCGCTGACCCCACCTCTATGCGAGAGGCTATCTACAGCGCACTCGACATCTACCGTCACCGTCGTAGCTACGACGAGGCTACGCGCAATCCTCTCCGCCGTCACTACCACAATCGAGGGCGAGACGACGAGAAGCTCGACACGACCAGCACCCCAGACGAATACTAACGCTTCGCCCCCAAGCTCATGTCCCTCAAGATATATACCGCCTCGGCGGGATCGGGGAAGACGCACGCGCTCACACGTGAGTTCCTGCGTCTGATGCTCAGCAATGGCGACCCCAGATACTTCACGACTATCCAAGCGGTGACCTTCACTAAGAAGGCCACCGCTGAGATGAAGGGGCGTATCGTCGCTGAGCTCTCTACCCTCGCACGCACCCCAGAGGAGTCCCTATTCACAGATGATCTATGCAGGGAGCTTGGTATCTCTGAGGCGAAGCTACAGGAGCGAGCCAATGCGACGCTGCATGCCCTGCTGCTGGAGTACACGAGCTTCCGTGTGCGTACCATCGACTCATTCTTCCAAGAGGTCGTCCGCTCCTTCGCCTATGAGCTGGGACATGCTGGGGCCCTCCGTGTGCAGCTTGACTCGGACCAACTCCTTCATCAGGCCGTCCTCGAAATCTTAGCCCGACAGGATCAAGAGAAGAGCGACAAGGAGATTGAGGCTTGGCTTAGTGAGCTAACCACCGAGGCGATCGAAGATGGGAAGGGCTATAATATCGAAGACCAGCTCAGCAAGTTCGCCAAGCAGCTCGAGAACGAAGCCGTCAAGCAGCTACGTGCGGGCAAGGAATTCCCCTCCCAAGCGCAGGTCAAGAAGCTACGTGAAGCAGCCCGTAAGATCATCAAGGATAAGAGGGAAGCGCTCAGCGCCCTTGCTGAAAGAGCACTCAATGCACTGGCGCGGTCTGGGGTAGCGATAGAAGATTTAAGTAACAAGAAGTCTGGAGTCTTTGGAGCGACTTATGCCTGTCAAAGAGTACAAGGAGCTTTTACCATAGACGGAGTACCTCTTGCAGAGCGCTCCTACCTACAAGGGTTCCTTGCTGCTACGGACACAGAAACGATGCTGGCTAAGCTAGTAGGAAGTAAAGGCAAACACTCTATCCGTGAGCAGATCGAGCCCCACCTCAGCAGCATCTATGATGCCCTCAAGGCCTTCAGCGACTACAACTTCCAGCAGCTCCCCATCTACGTCACAGCCCAGCAAATCAACCGATATGCGGGGCTCTATGGCATACTGATCGACATCGACAATGCCCTCCAAGAGCTCAAGCGAGAGGGCAAGCTCATGCTCATCTCTGATGCACCTTCGCTCATCCAAGCGCTACTGAAGGACAATAATGATGCACCCTTCCTCTACGAGAAGATCGGGGCGCGCATCGAGCATCACATGATCGACGAGTTCCAGGACACAAGTCGCATGCAGTATGAGAACTTCAAGCCTCTCCTTGATAATGCCCAGAGCCAAGGCCAGGACTGCCTCATCGTCGGTGATGCCAAGCAGAGTATCTACCGCTTCCGCAACTCCGACAGCACCCTACTGACCACACAGCTCACCGAGGACTTCACGTCTTCCGCTGAGCGTAAAAACCTTGAGGACAACTGGCGTAGTGTCCCCGAGATCGTAGACTTCAACAACGCTCTCTACCCACAGCTCTGCTCACTCATCCGAAATGTCTTCGATTCACTCTGGAGCGAGGTCAGGGGCTACGGCTTCCCCGAAGGGCAAGAGGAAGTCAAGAGCCGACTGGATACTGAGCTGGACATCCTCCTCAAGGCCTATGAAGACGTGGAGCAGAATACCCCTGAGTCAAAGCAACAGCGAGGCCTCGGGCAAGTCGTACTCCATCGCTATGCTCCCCCCAAAAAGAAGGACGATAGCACCACCGAGGGAGAGGACAGCGAAGAGACTTCAGACACCGAAGAGGAAGTACCCAGCGGAGCCTTAGATCAACTCCCGCTTGTCCTCGTCGACCTACTCAAGCGAGGCTATCGCTGCTCCGACATCGCTATCCTCGTTCGTACGAAGGCGCATGCAGCCAATGTAGCGGAGACTCTCCTCAACGCTCCCGATGACGTACTGGAGGGCTATTCCCTACCTTTCCTCTCAGAGGAAGCTCTACACGTCGACCGCGCATACTCCGTACGCTTCATCATCGCAGCCCTCAGCTATCTGGCAGATACCAGCATCCCACTACGCTTAGCAGTCCTCCAAGAAGCCTACCATCAAGTCCTCGCCCTCTCGGGGCGAGCGGAAGAAGACCTATCCGAAGACGAGCTACAAAAGCTGCGTGACTTCGGGCGCCAAGGGCTCTACGAAGTCGTCGAGATCATCAACTCACGCTATGGGAAGCTCTTCCCCGAGAGCGAAGGCGCCTACCTCGTCAAGCTCCTCGACATGCTCTACAGCTGGGAGCAAGAGGAGGCTGCAGATATCTCGACCTTCCTCCAGTACTGGCAAGACAAAGGCCATCTGCAGAGTATCGTCAACAACTCAGCCGAGGATGCCATCACCCTGATGACCATCCATAAGTCCAAGGGACTTGGCTTCCCCGTCGTCCTACTCCCCGACATCAGCTGGAAGCTGGATGAAGCCTTGAGCGGCAACAAGGAGAACATCCTATGGTGCCCCATCCCCCATATCAGCGAGACCGAAGAGCTTACCGCAACGCACGTGACGAGCGTCCCTCTGAAGTACACTGCCACACTGCAGATGAGCTACTTCGCTGAGCCCTACTTTGAGGAGAAGCTGAAGAACATGATGGACTCGCTCAGCCTCCTCTATGTCGCCACCACGCGTCCTAAGCAGGAGCTACATATATGGATCCGGGAGGAAGCAGAGCAGAGCAAGGAGAAGATCTCCAAGATAGAAGACCTCTTCCTGGCCTCCGTAGAAGAAGACAAGGCTCTCCATGAGATCCTCCCCGCTCATCAGACGATGAAAGAGGACCCCATAGGTGACAGTACTTCTGCTCCAAAGAAGAAGCACTCCGACTCCGAAGAGGATAGCGCTACGGCTCTACTGGTAGGCGCACTAAGCTCCTACCCTATTGACCAGCGCTTAGCCATCCTTCGCGAGGGACTCGAGTACTTCTCTGAGGATAGCCAGCGTGCCTATGGGCGTACTCTGCACCTCATCCTCTCTGAGATCGAGACCGCAGGTGATGTAGCTCCCGCCATCAACGAGGCCGTACATCATGGATATATCAAGGCAGAGCATGCGGAGGAGCTCTCCACCCAGCTCCGTGCCGTCGTAGAGCACCCCGAAGCAGCCCGATGGTTCGATGGCACAGGGAAGATCTTCAACGAGCGTGCGATCATCGGTGGAGAGCTGGAGACCAGCCGCCGTCCCGACCGTGTGATCTTCTACCCCGACGACCATATTGAGGTCGTAGACTACAAGTCTGGAGAGGAGCGTAAGGCTCACCGCCACCAGGTCCGTGAGTATATGGAGCTTCTTCGCCAGATGGGCTACACGAAGGTATCAGGCTATCTCTGCTACCTCCATGAGCCAGCGCCCAAGATCCTACAAGTGAAGGGGTAGCCAAGCTATCCTTGATACAAGAAGAGCAGCCTACTGCACAGCCCTCAGTGAGGGGTGCAGTAGGCTGCTCTTATATCGTAAAGTGGGAAAGTGAGCGTGTGGCTCAGCGACGATTAATCCTCATCGTCGTCATCATAGTCGTAGTCACCGACACCGTGAGCATCGAGGAACTCCTCGCTCGCATCATTGAGGTTGTCGATGAGACGCACCAAGATGGTATTATTCTTCTTGAGCTGTGCCTGTTCTTCGGGCGTACCACGGAGACCATCGAGACGCATCTTGATGAGGGTCTTATAGCCGTCCTTCATCAGAGCTTCCCAGCCATCGAAGACTTTATAGAGAGCCTTGAGCATACGGTCATCACCATCATAGGCACCGAGCGCAGCAGCCTGCTCTCTCAGGCCCTTGAGATCTTCGATCCACTCCAGGCGAACCCACTCAGCGCGGTTGTAATCCTTGGCATCCATCGCATCATTCATCTTCGCCATCTGGTCGAGGCCATAGTTGGAGAGGCAGATGAGCTCGTTGTTGTACTCGACGGCATTGTCGTACTCACCCTTGGCATAGTAGACGCCTTCATCGGGCTGCCAGCCGCGCTTGGTCTCTTCACCACCGAAAGCAGCTTGCATCTGCTCCTGCATCTTCTGCATCTGCTTCTCGATAGCTTCGGCAGAGTTATCTCCCCCGAAAAGCCCCTGAAGCTTCTTAAAAAGGTCCATCATTTTTGATTGTAGTTTGATTATAAATAAATCGATTACAGGGCAAAAATAGTGATTTCCATCAATACCGCAACCCTGCAGACGGTATAATATCGGGCACGTTACAGGCAAAGACAGTCCTATCCCAGCTTAGAGGGAGGCACGCCCCTTCTACAGAAAGGCCCTATTCCTCGTTATAGACCGTGGGCATAGAGCTCCGAGGATCAGACAAAGTCAACCGATAGACAGCCGCCTTATTGATACGGATCCGCACGATGACTCATATAAGAATGCAAGTAGACCTATATAGGAATGATCATAAAGCTATATAGGAATCAGCGCAATCCTATATAGGAACGCGCGCAAAGCTATATAGGAATATAAGAAGAGCTATATAACTTCAACCACCCCTTGCAATACGGCCTCATGAGACTGTTGCCGAGAGTCCTGCCCGCTATTAATTGTGCTAAGGTGTCGCACGCCCAGCTCCCCGATATACCTCTCCGAAGTGGTACGCAAGCCCTTCGCCTTATCGCAAGTATTCCTCTTATCCTGCGGAGGGAAAAGTGTTGTTTTTGCGAAGAGAAAGCGTCTTCACGTAGTGCTTTTTCCGCATCTATGCACGTAGTCTTAAAGACCAGGCACGCAAATCTAAATATCCACGTACGTAGATATTAGAGCTACATACGTAGCCTAAACTTATCTACTACTCGTCCACAACTTTTATCCCTACGCGGAGCAACGACCTAATACAGGTCACCTCACAAGGCTGTATAGGAATCGATCCAAAGCTATATAGCTTTCTTCGCCATCCTATATAGCTCTACCCACGTACTCATATACCTATTATGGGACCATTGCGCAAGGCCACCTCTTCATTACTCGTACCTCCTTCCCTCGAAAAGCGGAGTCTTTAGGTTGAGAAGTTCGAAGGAGGAAAGTGCAAGCTGTGAAGAGATGGCCTTGCGCAATGGTATCCTCAATAAGAATGCATTGATCGTCCCCCTCAAGCAGTCAATAATAAAAGCCATCACCCTACCGCCACAGGATCATGTGAGCGGTAGGGTGATGGCTTACCCTTGCGAAGGGAGAGAGGCACTATGCCTCGGGGAGGGTCATCTTGACCAAAACGATCTTCGTCGATGTGGAGCGGAGAATCTCAAAGCGCAGGTCACCGATCTCAAGGATCTGCCCCTGCGAAGGGATGCTGGGATGGTGGTACAAGATGTAGCCAGCGATCGTCATGAAGTCCTCATCCTCGGGGAGTGTCAGACCAAACTTCTCGTTGATATCATCGATCTCCATACGTCCGCTGAAGACGAAGGTACGATCATCAAGGCGCTTGGCTACACGCTTCTGACGGTCATGCTCATCCTCAATATCTCCGAAGAGCTCCTCGACGATATCCTCAAGCGTCACCATACCTGCCGTACCGCCAAGCTCGTCGATGACGACTGCGATACTCTTCTTTTTCTGCATCAAGAGGCGCATCAGCGTGCTGGCTTGCATACTCTCGGGGACGAAGAGGGCTGAGACGATGCGCTTCTGCCAGTCGTCACCGCGGAACATTTCACTCGAATGGATGTAGCCGACGACTTCGTCGATATTCTCCTTATAGACGATGAGCTTTGAGAGTCCCGTGCGGATGAAGAGCTCCTCAAGATGTGCACGCGTAGAGTCAATACTTGCCCCGACGATCTCATTACGAGGCAGAAGGCAATCACGCACCTGAAGGCCCGAGAAGGAGATGGCATTCTGTATGATCTTTACCTCCGTCTCGATACCCGAGGCCTGACCATCGTCCGAGCTATGCGTGAGGTAGTACTCGAGGTCCAGTGAAGAGAGCTGGGGGCGAATAGCCACACTCGAGGTGCGCTGCCCAGCGAGGAAGAGAATCGCACGCGTGATCAGCCCGATGATCCAAGCAAAGGGATAGAGCAGGACATAGACGAGGAAGAGGATCCCTGCGAAGAAGCGCATCGTGCGGTTGGGGTTAGCACGGAAGGTAACCTTCGGGAGGAACTCCCCGACGAAGAGGATCAGTAGCGTACTGATGACCGACTGCGCCAAGAGGATCGGCACGTCATTCTCGCCCAAGAGACTCTTGAGCCAAGGCTCCATCAGCACAGCAGTCAAGAGACCATAGATGACGAGGGCAACATTGTTCCCCAGGAGCATCGTCGTGATGAAGTGGTCAGGACGCGAGTAGAAGACACCTAAGATCCGAGCCGACACACCACCACGGCTTCGGTCAAGCTCAAGACGGAGCTTATCCGAAGAGAGGAAGGCGATCTCCATACCAGAGAAGAAGGCCGAAGCAATTAGACTGAGGAATATATAGAGGTAAATCATCGTCGATGGTGAGAGCACACTGCGCTGAAGAGCTTAGAGATGGGGAGCTTGCTTCAGCGTATCGGCTCGTGGGGCTGCAGGTGCAGTAGGTGAGGTCGCCTTATTCTCGTCGTAGTCAAAGGCGCCCTTGTTGTCGTAGATCTCATACCAGCTGAGATCGTCCTTGGCATTGAAGTGGGAGCCACGAAGCTCCTTGCCTTGGGTGAGGAAGTAAGTCGTATCATCCGAATAGAGGCGCTTCTCAGCACGAAGCCAAAAGAGACGCTTCGTCTTGAGGCGCTGCCCATCTGGGCCCTGGACAAGGACGTGACCGATGAGCTCCCACTCTTCCTTGAGCGGTCGGCGGATAGCGGAGTCTGCCTTGATGAAGACCTGACTACCGCTCTTGAGGTCATAGGGTCGTAGGACAAGACCACGTGGGAAGACCCACTCATTGCGGTCATTACGCTCATAGATCAGAAGCTCGGGAGCGGTCATACGATAGCGGATGAGTCCAGAGTCCGAGATGAGCGTATTGAGCGCTACCATACGAGCTGTATAGAGCGAGTCGGGATTGACCGCCAGATTCTTCACCTCGACCTTCTTCTTGCTGCATGCCCCTAGCGAAAGGAAGAGCGTGCAGAAGACAAAGAGCATGGCGAAGGGATACGAACGAGAAGTCCCCCGCTGTCTGGATGGAGTATCCAGACGGCGGAGGGCTTCTTCCCTCTCTCTTGCACCTAAGTGCGAAGGGAGATCAGACATAGAGCGAGCTATGTAGATTAGGGGATGACGACACTTTCGCCACCGAAGCTAACCGTAGAACCCTTCTTGATATCGGGGTGCATGAAGATCTCCTGTGCAGAGGGGAGGTAGCGAGAGTAGTTGGCGATAGCGCGGTTAGCCTGAGCAGAGACCGAGGGGTCTACGCTGGCAGCATGGCGGAGCTTATTGATGACGAGATAGTAGTAGCAGCGCTGCTTGATCTTGTCATCGGGATAGTAGCGAGAAGCATTACCAGCGGAGAGCTCAGCGAGGTAGAGCAGTACGCGACCATTGCGGGGATTCTCAGCGAGGATCTTGTTCCCGTAAGAGATAGCTGCACTGCTGTTGCGCTGTACCTGAGCGATCTGGAAGAGTGCTTCGTAGCACTTGAGGCGGTCAGAAGAGTTCTTAGCCAGGTCAATAGCCTTGTTGAGGAACTCCGTAGCCTCAGCGTAGCGCTTGTCGCGGATAGCTTCACCAGCGATACCCATAGCCGCCGTGACCGAAGGCTCGATATCAAAGAGGTAGCGACCGGCACGTACAGAAGCATTGCCATCGCAGCCTGCACGCTGGAAGAGTGCGAGGACATTCTGCAGGAAGGCCTTATCCGTCTTATGCTGATCGATCTTCTCTACCGTATAGGTCTTCTCGAGCTTGTCACAGCTGGCCAGACCGCTCTGAGCGAACTCCGTATCCATCTGATTCTTGTACGTCTCGATGACCTTCTTAGCTTCGTCCGTCTCAGCAGCAGCGAGGATCGCATCTGCGTACTCAGCAGCCTGCGTATACTCGTTGATGTACTGGTCGATCTTCGACTCATCCTTAGAAGCGATGAGACGTGAGCTGAAGACATAGTAGTAGAGGAGCTGGATAGGCGACTCGGCCTTGTAGCGCTCTACGACAGGCTTAGCCCACTGATAGACCTGCGTGAAGTCTGCATCAGCACCTGCGATCGTCTTGTAGTCCTCGATCTTATCAGCCAGGATCTGAGGCGTACCGACCTTAGCATCATCACCGAAGTAAGTGATACGGTCGTCATAGAGCTTCATCAGCTGATTGAGGATCTTCTTCTTTTCATCAGCAGTCTTAGCCTGACCAAGCTTCCAGTGAAGGATCTTAGCACCGATGATGTATATATTCTTAGATGCTGCGGGGCAGTTGTCGTACGCCTTCTGCCAATGCTCATAGGCGTCGGCATAGTTCGCCGTCTTACCAAAGCTGGTCAGCAGGCTGATACTTTGGCGGCAGCGGATGCTGTCTTCACCTGAGCCAAAAGGAGTACCTGTAGCTCTACCCGTCTGGGCATAAGCAGCCGTCGAGAGAAGTCCGAGAGCTGCTACCAGGATCATTCTGTTCAGTTTCATTGTCTCTTGTCTTTAGTGTGTAAATGATTAGCGCATAGTCGGCCGTAGACCTCCACCATATAGAGCGGGGGATAGTCCATAGCAAGGCTATATAACTTAGTTAATACGTGCCTTGCGGAACCAGTTCTCTTTGAAGAGGATCCCCACAGTGAGGCCAAGTGAGTGCTCACGCACCATACCGGTGGCCTGAGGAGTGAGGTACTTATAGTCTACGGTAATATTGACGAGCGAACGACGGTCGATGAGCGGCATACCGATACCGACCGATGCGGTGAGTTCATTGTAGCCCTTCTGCTCACCCGAGGAAGTTGGGACGAGCATATAGGAGTTAGCTCCACTCAGACCAAAGCGATAGCGGGAGCGAGAGAAGAGTCCACGACCACGAGGATCGGGGATCCACTCGGCACCAAGGCCTACACGATAGTGGTCGCGAGGTGCAGCACCATCCTGAGCAAGGCCCGTAGCCTTAGCCCACTGCATATAGGTGAAGCCCGCTCCGACGAGGAGGCTCTCGCTATGGCGATAGGTAGCACCGACCGAGTAGCTCATAGGCATATGGTGGAGGCTACGTGAGGAGATCGTATCAGAGGACTCGGGCACAAGCTGGCTGGAATTCTCGGCACTGAGGAAGTGCTGATCGATGAGCGTCGAGCGGAGCTTGATCTCAGGGGCGAACGTAGCACCCACGACGAGGCTACGTCCCTTCTTCTGATCCAGATCCAGCTGGTACTGCGCACCGATATCAGCCTTGAATCCCTTGAGCTGAAGCTGCGTGCGGTAGAAGGGGTTGGATGCACCATCCGACCCGATATATACCTGACGCTCCTGCGTCGTGTAGCCGAAGACATAAGAGCCATTCACACCGAGAGAGAAGCCTCCGATGCGACCAGCTACACCGAGGTAAAGGTCGCTGAAGCCACCCTGTCCCAAGTAGGTACGCTGGTAGTTATTCTGGCTATCTCCCTGGAGCTTCTCGAGGCTACCGAAGCGATAGCCCACGGTCGAGAAGGGAGTGATCCCTGCACTGACCGCGATATGACGGCTCACGGGGAAGAGAATAGTAGCGTAATCAAGGTTACCCAAGACACGGCTATCACGATTCCCGCCCTCAGCGAGGTAAGATCCACGCAGTGACACTGCCAGATCCATAATGAAGGTCATGGAGTCGACAGCGGTATAGGAGGCAGGGTTAGCGGGGTTGACGACGAGACCGTCACGCAGACCCGCACCGATACCCCCGAGAGCTCGTGTCGTAGCCGTCTGGCGCATACCGAGTGTCCCATAGCCGAAGCGACTATAGGGCGAGCGGTCTGAGTTGCTCTGGGCGCTAAGGGCGCCTGCTGTCCCAGCTGTAAGTAGTCCTGCGGAGAGGAGGTAGCTGAGGATCTTCTTCTGCTTTATCATCTGTTGTACTCCAGTATCTTATTCAGTCCATAGAGGACGAGGTCAGGCTCCACGCATACCCCTTCGGGGAGGTACTGCTCGATGAGAGGAGCATCGCCCCCTGTGACGTAGACCTTGACATTAGGGTCTGACGCCTTAGCTTCATCTATATATCCCTTGATCTCATAGATGACTCCACGGAGCACGCCCGCGGTGATGGCCTCGGAGGTTGTCTGCCCGAAGTCTCTTACGGGAGGCGTGATCTCGTGGATCAACGGTAGGCGCGAGGTGAAGTGATTCAGCGCCTTGAGTCGGGTATAGAGCCCTGGGGAGATATTCCCCCCGGTATATTCCCCCTTAGGGGAGATCTGCTCATAGGTGATCGCCGTCCCCAGGTCTATGACCAAGAGGCTGACACCCTTGGGTGCCAGAGCATGTGCCCCGACGACAGCCGCCATACGGTCGCTACCGAGGCGCTTGCGGTCGTAAGCCACGCTTACAGGTACGGCTATATGCTCGTCGACCTGCAGCACGGTGGGGATACGTTCAGCGAGCAGGCTGAGTAGCATCTTGTCGACAGCTGCGACAGAGCTATAGATCGCCGCCTGCAGAGCTGGATGATCGGATAAGATGACCCCAGCTTCTCGTAGGGAAACTTGAGGGAAGGAGTAGTGGGCAATGAGCTCACCTCCATCCGCCACGGCCACTTTGCAGACCGAGTTTCCCTGATCGATGATTAAATTCACTTAGTGGTCAGATAGTCAATGATACCACAAAGAAACGGCTTTTATCTGGAATATACCGCAACTACGGTAAGAGGAGCGGCTTCCTATCACCGCACCGAGGCACGATGAAGCCATCACTTTAGTCAAAGAGTGGCGTCCCTTCACCGACCAACTCATGCAGTCGGATCAAGGCCTTATCCTCTGCCTCACGCATACGCTCCTCGTCCTCGGGGCTCTTATCCTTGAGCCCGCAGAGATGGAGGACACCATGGATGATCACACGGTGCAGCTCTTCGGCATACTCATTGCCAAGGAGCTCGGCATTGCTACGCACCGTATCAAGGCTAATGAGCATGTCCCCCGAGATCACATCCCCCTCACTCTCGTCGAAGGTGATGATATCGGTATAGTAGTCATGATCGAGAAAGTCTTGATTGGTCTGCAGGATGCGCTCATCACCACAGAACTGGTAGCAGAGCTCGCCGACACGACGGTCATAGCCAGCAGCGACCTCACGGATCCAGTTGCGAAGGACACGCTCTCGGAGGCGAGGCTCCTCGACGTCTTCGTCAGTATAGTAAGCTATAAGCTCAGATTCTTTCGACATAAGTGATATGCTGTAGTCTAATCTTTCTTGAGTAAGGGCTCCTCATCGGCCAGGCGCCCATGGCCATAGCGGAGCACCTCGAAGGGCTCCTCTGTGCAGTCGACGATCGTCGAGGGAGCCAGCGGGATATCGCCAGCATCGAGGATGGTGTAGACGGCATTCCCGTAGCGCTCGTCGATGAGCTCGGGATTGGTGCAATACTCGGGCTCGTCCTCATCCTCTATGGGGAGCGAAGAGGTGATCAGTGGATTGCCTAAATGCTCGGCCAGAAGACGGCCGATAGGATGCTGGGCAAGGCGAACACCCACCTCACGACGCTGCTTGAAGATACGTGGCAGGGCACCCGATGCTGGGAGGATGAAGGTATAGTTGACCTCGTGATCCTTAATGAACTTGAAGGCGCGGTCATTCATCTTACAGTACTCTGACACCTGGCTCAGCGAAGCACAGGCGATAGAGAGCGCCTTCTTCTTCGGGTCGATCTTCTTTAGGCGACAGATCTCCTCGATGGCACGCTGATGAAGCGCGTCACAGCAGTAAGCGTAGCCCGAAGCCGTGGGATAGATGAAGATCGCACCACGACGGAGCTCATCGACCAGCTCGGTGAGCAAGCGATAGTCGGGGGAGTCAGCGTAGATCTTAGTGAGCATAGTGTAGAGTAGCTATTATGAAGGGGCTATCACTCAGCACCGAGGCCAGCCTGACGCACGACCTCATAGATGAGAATACCGCCAGCAACCGAGACATTGAGCGAACCGATAGCACCGACCTGGGGGATACGGACGATCTTATCCGCACGGCGCAGGACATCCTGTGACACCCCGTGGTCTTCAGCCCCAAGGACTAGACCGAGGGGAAGCGACAGCTCACTCTCGGTATAGATATCTGCGGCCTTCTCTGAGGCTGCGACGATCTGAATACCGTTCTCCTGCAGGAGGGTAACAGCAGCCTGTATCGAGCTGACACGGCAGACGGGGATACGGTGGAGCGCCCCAGCAGAGGTCTTGACGGCATCGGCAGTCACCGACACGCTCCCTCGCTCGGGGATGATGATCGCATCCACACCAGCGCACTCTGCCGTACGGGCGATAGCACCGAAGTTACGCACATCGGTAAGCCCATCCAAGAGGACAACGAAGGGAGAGCGTCCTTCTTCGTAGAGCATCGGGATGAGCTGATCCAGCTGCGTGTACTCGATCTCGCTGATGAAGGCGATGACCCCCTGATGCTGCTTGCGCGTCAGACGTGTCAAGCGCTCCTCGGGAACGATCTGCACGGGGATCGTACGCTCCTTAGCCACATCCATGATATGGCTCACTTCGCTGCTACGCAGTCCGCGCTTGAGCAAGATCTTATCGATCTCACGACCTGCCTCCAGGGCTTCGATAAGTGGGTGGATCCCGAAGATCAGGTTATTCTTTCCCATCAGTCCTTATACCGTATTATATATGTCAGTCTATTCTCTTTGGTTCTTGCCACACGCACCCCACATTGATCGGGGCAGTTTCAGACGTGCGCACATAGAGCAAAGATACAAAAAGATAACAGCTCCTGCCCGTAGACTCACACAGCCACCTTGCTATCTCCCCTGCAGGCACCTCCACGAGGAGTGATCAGCACCACACGAGCGTGCGACACAGCTCCCCAGTCAAAGCGTAAAGAATAGGCCCCTCCCCTATTATCCGAGCAAGAGCATTCCATTGGAGTAGGTGCTATGAACCTATATAGGATGACGAAGAAAGCTATATTGCTTTGGACTGATCCCTATATAGCTTTGTGAAGTGACCTATATGAGGTTGTTGCTCCGCGTAGGGATAAAAGTTGT
>ERZ1674051.100-NODE-100-length-26308-cov-86.920238_pt1 | contig 26308 bp, 20 predicted proteins | sample MGYA00581125_ERZ1674051 | MGnify/ENA primary metagenome ERZ1674051 (study PRJEB41354, sample SAMEA4873326) | human saliva metagenome | biome: human-associated habitat [ENVO:00009003]; feature: mouth environment [ENVO:08000002]; material: saliva material... | reverse complement strand
GCGGCAGGAGCCTCGACCGGTGCCGCGGGCTCCTCGACGGAGACGAACGCGGCAGCCTCGGTGGAGGTTTCCTCGGGTTCCTGCGGCTCGTCCAGCTTCTCCTGGGCGTTGGCGACGATAGCGGCCAGGGCGGCTTCCATCTCTTCGCCGTGGTCGACGGCCTCGGCCTCAGCATCCTCAGCCTCAGCGGCATCGGGCTGGGCGTGCACGGGCTCGGTGTCCTCGTCAGCCTCAGAAACCTCGGGCTGCTCCGGCTGTGCGGAAGTAGCCTCGGCGTCCTGCGAGTTGGCGGTACCGAAAATCGGGTCGTTATCGTAGTCGTGCTCGTACTCGGGCTCGGCGACCGAGGCTTCGCCCGATTCGGAGGCCGAGGCGGCGAGCGCGGCGGCACCGGTCACGGCAGCGCCGGCAACGGCGAGGCCCGCAGGAGCGCTCTGGCGCTCGACCTGCTCGGGAGCCTGTTCCTCGCGGACTTCCTCGGAGGGCTGAGCCTCAGCTGCGGGGGTCTCGGGCTCAACCTTCGGGGAATCGCCGGACTCGGATGCCTCAGCCTCAGCTGCCTCAGCCTCGGGTGCTTCAGCCTGGTGAGCTTCGGCTGCCTCAGCCGCCTCAGCGGTAGCCACAACCGAGGTCTCCTCGCGGGCGGGGGTTTCGAGCAGGAAGCTCTCGTGGGTGGTCTGCCCATCTACGGCACCCAGGTAGGAGGCGTGCACCTCCAGGCCCTCACCCAGGCGCGGGTTCAGGGTCACAGCCGCGCGGTTCCAGGTCGCGCCGGCTTCCTGGGCCTCGGTGTACAGGGCTGCGACGGGCGCAAACCAGTCAACGCCGGGCAGCACGATGCCGTTCTCGACCTCGCGACCGCGGTGCAGCAGGCGGTAGTGCATGTCCTCATCCACCTGGCGCAGCTCCAGGCTCAGGGTTCCCGAACCGCGGGTGCGCATGAGCTCAGTCAGCGAGTGGAGGGCGCGCTGCTCGCCGAGGACGGGGAGGTCCGCGGCACCCTCTGCGGGGGCGGTGAGCACAATGGATTCGGCCACAAGCTCTGCGTCATCGGCGCTCAGCTTCTGCTCGGCGGAGGCGGCTTCGTCGGATCCCGGCTCGGATGCGGGGTCCTCGGTGTCCTTCTTTGCCTCGTCCTTAGCGACCTCGAGCTTCTCCTCGGACTCGTTAGAAGGCTCGGCAAGCTCGGAGGCAGGCTCGGAAAGCTCCTCCACCGTGGCCGTTTCGCTCACAAGTACCTCCGCCGCAGGTTCGGTCTTTTCGCCTGAGCGGGTAGGCTCGGCGCTGAGGGATTCGGGCTCGGCAGAACGCTCGGAAGCGGAGTGCTCGGCGGCGGGCTGCTTAGCGGCAACGGCCTCGGATTCCTCGGCCTGCTCGACCTCCTCGAAGCTACCCTCTTCGCTCTCCGGATTCAGGCCCAGGCGAGCCGCGTAGACGGCGGCCAGGTCGTCCAGGCCGGCGCTCTTTGCTTCGATGATGGCGGCGCGGGTACGCGCCTCGCGAATCTGCTCAGCCGAGAGGTATTCCTCGGCGGCAGCGTTACGGTCGGTGTCGTCGACGTCGGAGGTAGCCGGGCTTTCCTCCGCGGAACTCTCCGCACGGACGGCGCGCAGGTGCTCTTCAAACTGGGAGCGAGCATCCTCGGCGGTGTCGGTTGAGGGTTCGGCCTTCGCGGAGGAGTCGCCCTCGGTCTTCTCGGAGGTTTCGTCCTCATCGTCGCGCAGGAAAGCGGGGGTCTCCGGAGCAGCCGGGGCGTCCTCGACGGCCTCGGAGTCGTTGCTCTCCTCGCGGGCTTCGGGAGCCGCGGCGGCCTCGGAGTCCTCGTGCGGGTAGGAGTTCAGAGCCTCCAGGATGCTACGACGCTCTTCCTCGTCGGTGGTCTTGCCGGTATTCGAGAGGGAGCCCTCGGTGAACGAGGGGGTCTCCTCGTCATCGTGCAGGAGGGCGCGCTTCAGATCTTCCACGGCGCGATGCTCTTCGGAACGTTCCTCGTCGCGGTTCGGGCGGGTGCCCTCCGACTTCACGAAACGGCGCAGGGAATCCTCCCACTGCTGCTGCTCCATAATTTTGTCGCTCAGCCCCGAGCCGCGGGACGGCTTGCTTTCCTCGTGCCCGTCCTGTGCCGCGGTGCTCTCCGCCTCGCGCGCCTGTTCATCCCACTTCTTCTTACCGATCCCAAAGAAGCTCATTTGGGCGTCCTCCTTCGGCGTGCGCCGTGAATACGCGCGGTGCCCGCCGAACCTCCCTCGCGACCACGCGCGGGTTCACGGGCACAACGCTGATGTCCTCATAATCTCTTTAATTCTATCGTGTGCATAGAGTTTCGCCTCGCTATCCAACCGATAGCGAGGCGAAACTCTATGAAACGACATAACCTGCAACCCGCACGCCGGCAGAACGCGGGATGGGCGGCTCGGTACCCCGGGGCCTAGCGGGCCTCGTCTCGTACCGGGTTGGCGGCCTTCGCAGCCTTCGCCAGCTCGAAGCGCACCGCGCGCAGGGCGGTTGCGGCCATGACGCGCACGCCAATGCCGATGGCCTGCTCGCTCGGGGCGTAGTCGCCCTGGTGCAGGTCGTAGGTGGGGTCGCCGGGGGCGCGGGTACCCAGTCGGAACATGGAGCCGGGCACCTCCTGCAGCATCCACGCGAAGTCCTCGCCACCCATGGACTGCTCGACGAGCACGATGGAATCCTCGCCCAGTTCGGCGCGGGCGGCGTTCTCGAGCATGGTGGTTTCCAGGTCGGTGTTCACGACCGGGGGCACGCCGCGGATGTGCTCCACACGGGCGTCCACGCCGAAGGGAACGGCGACCTGTTCGATGACCTCGTCCAGCAGGTTGCCCGCCTGGCGCCACACCTCAACGTCCAGGCAGCGCATAGTGCCGGCCAGGTAGCCCTCGGCGGGAATCGCGTTGGGGGCGACGCCGGCGCTGACCTGGCCCCAAGCAACCAGCACGCCCGAACGAACGTCGGTGCGGCGGGTCAGCACGGCGGGAACCTGCACCGCAATCTGGCTCATCGCGTAGATGAGGTCCTCGGTCAGGTGGGGTCGGGAGGTATGGCCGCCGTGGCCGCTCAGGTGAATCTTCACGGTGTCGGAGGCGCTGGTAATCGCACCGATGCGCGTACCGATTTGACCGAGGTCCACCTTCGGGTCACAGTGCAGGGCGAAAGCACGCGGAACGTCCTTGAGCAGGCCCTGGGAAATCATCTGTACGGCACCACCGGGTAGCTGCTCCTCGGCCGGCTGGAAAAGAATACGGATGCTGCGGCCCAACGGGGTCTTCTCGTTGAGCTCGTGTAGCGCCAGCGCCACGCCCAACATGACGGTCTGATGAATATCGTGGCCGCAGGCGTGCATCACGCCGGGAACCGTGGAGGAGTAGGGCAGCTCGGTCTGCTCGACGATGGGCAGTGCGTCGATATCGGCGCGCAGAGCCGCGGCGAAGGGGCCGTCTCCGATGTCGACATAGCAACCGGTGCCTTCGCAGGCGATGGGGTTCATGCCGGCTTCTCGCAGTCGGTTCATGAGGCGCTCGGTCGTGACGACCTCGCGGAAGGAAAGCTCGGGGTTGGCGTGCACTTCGCGGCGGAATTGCACGAGGGTGCCCATCATGCGCTCCACCCAATCGTCGAAGACGGGGGTGGACAAATCGTAGCGAGAATTAGCAAAAACCATACACAGTAGAATAACCCTCCCGGTGACGGTTTACCTATCCGTCCCGACCGTTACCGGCCCTTTAAGAATGTCTGTGACTTTGTGACGGATTTTGAAGACCGCTCGGAGGTTCGTCGGAGGTGCAGGCGGCGAGGGCTGCGGGGTTCCGGGGCGTGCCTCTCCCGCCCTCCGGCTTCCCCCGGTTTCTCTCCCCTACCCCGGACACGCGACAAGCCGCCACCCGGTGAGGGACGACGGCTTGTCGCAGAAGGCGTTTGGCCTTCAAGAATCCGAGAAGGAACGTTCTAGAGCGAACGGCTCAGGATGGCCTGCTTCACCTCGGCAATAGCCTTGGTGATCTGGATGCCACGGGGGCATGCCTCGGTGCAGTTGAAGGTGGTGCGGCAGCGCCACACGCCTTCCTTGTCGTTCAGGATTTCCAGACGCAGGTCGCCTGCATCATCGCGCGAGTCGAAGATGAAGCGGTGAGCGTTCACGATAGCGGAGGGGCCGAAGTACTGACCGTCGGTCCAGAAGACCGGGCAGGACGAGGTACATGCTGCACACAGGATGCACTTGGTGGTGTCATCGAAACGTGCACGGTCCTCGATGGTCTGCAGGCGCTCACGCTCAGGCTCGTTCGAATCGTTAATGAAGAACGGCATGATTTCGCGGTATGCCTGGAAGAAGGGCTCCATGTCAACGATGAGGTCCTTCTCGCAGGGCAGACCCTTAATGGGCTCCACGGTAATGGGCTTGGACAGGTCAAGGTCCTTGAGCAGGGTCTTGCAGGCCAGGCGGTTACGACCGTTGATGCGCATTGCGTCCGAGCCGCAGATGCCGTGTGCACAAGAACGGCGGAAGGAGACGGAACCGTCCAGCTCCCACTTAATCTTGTGCAGGGCGTCGAGCACGCGGTCGGTGCGGTACATGGTCAGCGGGAACTCGTCCCAGTACGCCTCGGAGGAAACCTCCGGGTTGTAGCGGCGCACCTTGATAATCACGTCGTACGTGGGGATGGAGTCGGAATCGCCGCCGGTCATGCCCTCAAATAGCTTGACGGATTCCGGTTCGGGAAGTTCGTTTTCAGCCATTTTAGTACTTACGCTCCTTCGGCTCGTAACGGGTGTAGACGACGGGCTTGGTGCCGAAACGCAGGCCCTTCACACCCTCAAACTCGGATTCGGGGTCGAGGTAGACCATAGAGTGCTTCATGAAGTTCACGTCATCGCGCTTGGGGTAGTCCTCGCGGTAGTGACCGCCGCGGGACTCCTTGCGGTGCAGCGCACCGACGGACATGACCTTGGCCAGCTGGAGCAGGAAGCCCAGCTCGACGGCCTCGAGCAGGTCGAGGTTGAAGCGCTTGCCCTTGTCCTGAATCGAGATGTTCTTGTAACGCTCTTCGAGCTTCTCGATGGTGGCCAGTGCGGCGCGGATGGTCTCCTCGGTGCGGAACACCTGCATGTCGGCCTCCATGGCCTTCTGCAGGTCTGCGCGGATAGCGCCGACCTTCTCGGTGCCCTTGCCTTCGAGGATGCCGTTGAGCATGTTGAGAACGCGATCTGCTGCGTCGTCCGGAACGGGAACGAAGTCGGCGGATGCGGCGTACTCGGCGGCCTTGCGGCCGGCACGCTTACCGAAGACGTTGATGTCGAGCAGGGAGTTGGTGCCCAGGCGGTTTGCACCGTGCACGGACACGCAGGCAACCTCACCGGCTGCGTAGAGGCCGGGGACGGTCTCTTCGCTGTTGCGGTACACCTCGGTCTCGTTGTTGGTGGGAATACCACCCATTGCGTAGTGCGCGGTGGGGAACACCGGGATGGGCTGGTGGTGCGGTTCCACGGCCAGGTAGGTACGAGCGAACTCGGTGATATCCGGCAGCTTCTCGTCGATGTGCGAGGGCTCCAGGTGGGTCAGGTCCAGCAGCACGTAGTCCTTGTGGGGGCCACAGCCGCGGCCCTCGCGCACCTCGTTTGCCATGGCTCGTGCCACGATATCGCGGGGTGCGAGGTCCTTAATGGTCGGTGCGTAGCGCTCCATGAAGCGCTCACCGTCAGCGTTACGGAGAATACCGCCCTCACCGCGAGCACCCTCGGTCACGAGGATGCCCAGGCCTGCCAGGCCGGTCGGGTGGAACTGAACGAACTCCATGTCCTCCAGGGGCAGGCCGGCGCGCAGTGCGATGGCCATGCCGTCACCGGTGAGGGTGTGGGCGTTGGAAGTGGTCTTGAAGATCTTGCCGCAACCGCCGGATGCGAAGATTACGGACTTGGCCTGGAAGACGTGCACCTCGCCGGTTGCCAGGTCATAGGAGACAACGCCGGCGGGACGGGGCTTACCCTCTTCGTCCTTGACCAGAATCAGGTCGAGCACGTAGAACTCGTTGTAGAACTCAACGTTGTGACGCACGCAGTTCTGGTACAGGGTCTGCAGAATCATGTGGCCGGTACGGTCAGCTGCGTAGCATGCGCGGCGCACGGCAGCCTTACCGTGGTCGCGGGTGTGGCCACCGAAGCGGCGCTGGTCGATGCGGCCCTCGGGGGTTCGGTTGAAGGGAAGACCCATCTTCTCCAGGTCGAGCACGGCGTCGATGGCTTCCTTAGCCATAATTTCTGCCGCGTCCTGATCGACCAGGTAATCGCCACCCTTGACGGTGTCAAAGGTGTGCCACTCCCAGTTGTCCTCCTCGACGTTGGCCAGAGCGGCACACATACCGCCCTGCGCCGCACCGGTGTGGGAACGGGTCGGGTAAAGCTTGGTCAAAACCGCGGTGCGGACTCGCTGGCCTGCCTCAATAGCGGCACGCATACCGGCACCGCCGGCGCCGACGATCACTACATCGTACTTATGTACCTGCATGATGTTCTTTCTGTGTTTTCGATGTTTGAATTTGTCTGCCGGTTACGTCGTCGTTAGTGTGCCGCGCAGAAGCTGGGGAGCAGGTTGGCCGCTGCGCCCGAGGGGCAGGGGTCAAACGCGAAGATGGTGAGGGTACCAACCAGCAGGACAAATGCGGAGGCAGCGAAGAGGATAACCTTCAGCCACACGCGCAGGCGGTCCTTCTCGGCGTAATCGTCGATGATGACGCGGATGCCGTTGGTGCCGTGCAACATGGCCAGCCACAGCAGCAGCAGGTCCCAGACCTGCCAGAAGGGGTTGGCCCACTTGCCACCCACGAAGCCGAAGTCGATGGCGTGGATGCCGTCGCCGACCATCAGGTTCGAGAAGAGGTGGCCAAAGATAAGAATCACAAGCACGACGCCGGACAGGCGCATGCCCAGCCAGGCGAACATCTCAAAGTTGTTGCGCTTGGAGGAGGAGCGGTTGTACTTCACACCGTCGATGCGGTTATCACGCAGGCGGGGTACGTAGGTGCGGGGCTTAAGCGGAGTAGCCATGGTTTAGTGACCTCCCATGTGCGAGAAAACGATCGGTAGGTGACGGGCGGCGAAGCCGGCAACGGTGAGTGCCCAGAGAATCAGCACAACCCACAGAATCTTGATGTGAACGTAGGTTGCCTTCTGGCTGATTTCGACGTTGCCGTCCTTGTTCTTCGCTTGGATGTGCTCCACGTGTGCGTTGGTTGCCTTACCCCAGAAGTCGATGAGGATAATGCGGATACCGTTGAAGGCGTGGTAGACGATGGCTGCTACCAGGGCGGTCTCACCCAGGCCCATGATGGGGTTCTTGTACAGGCCCAGCACACCGTTGTAGGCCTCCGGAGAGATGCGCACGACGGCGGTATCGAGGATGTGGACAAGAAGGAAGAAGAAAATCGCGATACCGGTAATGCGGTGAGCAACCCAGGACCACATGCCCCAACGGCCGCGGTAGAGGGTTCCCTTAGAACCATTCAACACTGAATAACCTCCTGCTGAGACGGCGGGCTCGGGGCGCAAAGGGGCACCGGGCGCCTCCCTGCGAGCCGGTCACGACTATGTACTCGCCGACTGCTTTGTTCGTCTGTTACTTCCAAGATATCAGGTAAATTCACAGCTTATTGACACACTGTTTATAGATTTTTCCCAGCCTATAAACGTGGATTAGGTTATATTTTTTTTGCGATATTACGATTTACCCCGAGTTGATGCGGAAGTAACCTTAACCTAACAATGCGCCCCTCCCCCAATGAGAGCCGCCTGACATTTTCTGCCAAATCCTAAAAGAATTCGATATATGACAAATTCACCCGTTATTCTTGAAGCGATGAATACTGCACTCACTCGATTCCGCCCGCTGATTCCCGCCGGCGGTGTTGGCTCGCGTTTGTGGCCCCTGTCCCGCGCGCACGCCCCGAAGTTTCTGCTCGACCTCACCTCGTCGGGCAATTCCCTATTGCGTGACACCTACGACCGTCTCATCGACCTCAGCAACGGTTCCGTCATGGTCGTCACCGGCACCTCGCACGCCAATGCGGTCACCCAGCAGATTCCTGAGCTGCGCGCCGCTGACCTGGTGCTGGAGCCCTCCCCCAAGGACTCGGCTGCAGCTATCGGCCTGGCATGCGCCATCATCCACCGCCGCGAGCCGGACGCCATCATCGGCTCCTTCGCAGCCGACCACGTCATCAGCCCCGTGGACGAGTTCCACCGCGTGGTGACCGAGGCTGTCATCACCGCGGCTACCGGCAAGATTGTCACCATCGGCATTACCCCCACCGAACCCTCCAGCGCCTTCGGCTACATTCACGCCGGCGCTTCCCTGGGCATCGAGGATGCTCCCAACGCGCACGCCGTGGACACCTTCGTTGAGAAGCCGGACACCGCCACCGCACAGAAGTACCTGGACTCCGGTGAATACACCTGGAACGCCGGCATGTTCGTGGCACCGGCCGCCCTGATGCTCAAGCACCTCGAGGCCAACGAGCCCGAGCTGTACGCGGGCATCATGGAGATCGCTAACGCCTGGGACACCCCCGAGCGCGAGGCCGTCATGGAGCGGGTGTGGGAAACCCTCCCCAAGACCGCAATCGACTACGCGGTGGCAGAGCCCGCCGCCGCCGCCGGCGACGTCGCCATGGTTCCCGGCTCCTTCAGCTGGGATGATGTTGGAGACTTCGACGCCGTGGCACGCCTCAACTCCGAGAAGAGCGGCGAGCAGCTGACCATCCTTGGCGAGAAGGATAACGTCATTAACCACGGTTGCTCCGGCATTGTTGTAGCCAATACCGATCGCAAGATTTCGATTATTGGCCTGAACGACATCGTCGTGGTTGACACCTCCGATGCCCTGCTGGTCGCACCGCGCTCCAAGGCTCAGGCCGTCAAGGATGCCGTGGGTGAGATCAAGGCACGAGGCCTGAACAACCTCCTCTAAAATTTTGGCCCTGAGTAGGCGCATGAACCCTACTCGAGCAAAAGATACCTCTAAGAAAACCGGTTCCCTTCTGGTCAGAAGGGAACCGGTTTTCTTTTACCCTAATGGGTCATTTTGCGGGTGGATTCAAGGCTTTTGCCTAGTGGAGCGTGGAAGGATGCTCCCTGCGGCTGGGCAGGGGTCTGAATGTCTTATGCACCCCGTGCAGGTTGCACTTCCAGAGTCTGATACGAGCCAAGGATCAACCACTATAGAGAATCATTCTCATGTTAGTCTTGGTGCATGCACATGACCCGTAAGTTTTTCCTCACCCGCGCCGGCACGCTCGGCGCCGTGGCTGCCCTCACCCTGACCGCATGTGGCTCCCAGGCCACCCAGAACGCCCAGAACGGCCAGAATACACAGACCAACCCCAGCGCTTCCACTTCGAGCGCAACCCCCGCCCCCATCACCGAAGGCAAGGGCGCTGCCAGCCGCGTGGCCATCACCTACGACGGCGGCGTGCTCGTCTACGACGCCAAGGACATGAAACTGCTGGCCGATATTCCCAAGGAAGGATTCCTGCGCCTCTCCGATGCCGGCGATAACCGCCATCTCGTCGTGGCCGACGGCAACAGCTACACCTTCCTGGACACCGGCGTGTGGTCCGTAGCGCACGGCGATCACTCGCACTACTACACCACCGCCCCGTCTCTGTCTTCGCTGTCTCTCGCCGCTGACCATACCGGCCACGTCATCAAGGACAACGGCAGGGTTGCGGCCTTCGCTGACGGCACCGGCTCCTTCGCCGTGTACGATCCGGCGAAGCTGACCCACGACAAGCGCACCGCATCCTCCCTGGACACCACCACCGTCACCCTACCGAAGCCGCACCACGGCTTCGCAATCCCGCTGCCCAACGACCAGTACCTGGTAGCGGTCGGCGACTCCAAGACCCGCACCGGTGCCGCCGTTGTGGACGCTCAGGGTAAGACCGTAACCGAGAGCCCCGCATGCCCCGGCGTGCACGGTGAAGCCATCGCCAAGGACGGCGCGTTCACCATCGGTTGCACCGACGGCGCGCTGATCTACAAGGACGGCAAGTTCACCAAGGTCACCAACCCCGAGGACCCGTACTCGCGTTCCGGTAACCAGGCGGGCAAGGCTGACTCCCAGTACGTTCTGGCGGACTACAAGACCGACAAGGATGCCAAGCTGGAGCGCCCCGAGAAGTTCTCCATCATCGACACCGTCGCGGCAACCCGCACCGTCTACTCCCTGCCTTCTGGCGTGAGCTACACCTTCCGATCGCTGGCTCGCGGCCCCCAGGGTGAGGCACTGCTGCTGACCACCGACGGCAAGCTGCGCATCTTCGACCCGGCAACCGGCGCCGAGCTGGGCTCCGTACAGCTCATGGAGGCATGGACCGAGTCCGAGACCTGGCAGGACGAGCGTCCGGCCCTGTGGGTGGATGGCAAGACCGCCTACGTGACCGACCCGGCCACCAAGAAGCTCATCGCGGTGTCCCTATCGAACCCGGCGGCTCCGAAGGAGCTCATGAGCGTGGAACTGCCCAAGACCCCCAACGAGATCCTGGGTGTTTCTTCCTCGAACGCTGCACCGGTTGAGGCTGAGGCACACGGCACTGAAGCTCACGGCTCTGCCTCTTCCTCGGCTTCCGCTGATGCACACTAATCCGGCGAGTCTGGCGAGCCTCACGAGGGCCACTCCCGCTAGGGTTCTCACGCTGAAGCAAGCCTAGCGAAAACATAAAGAGAGATGCGACCGATAGTCTATCGGTCGCATCTCTCTTAGCGTTTTAGGCTGGCTACTACCGCAGCGGCAGAACCCCGATTTCCTCCCAGTTCTGCCCGTCGTAGGAGTAGCAGTGCAGGTGATCCACCGTGAAGGTGCGCCGCTCCGCGGGCAGGGAGTCAAACGCCTCGCGGGCGCTGGCCACCTGTTCCTCGCTCAAACCGTGGCCCAGGGTCACGTGCGGCACGTACGGGAAGGGGGCCGCACCCGTACCGAGCATCCGAACAAGATCCCGGTGAATCCGCTCGAATTCGGCCTTGCCCGCCTCCAGGTTCAGGTACTCCACCTCGGTCACCGGGCGGAAGGAGTGCACCGACCCCCAGCGCGCCTCGAAACGCGAGGCGCCCAGGTCTTCGGAAAACCGCGGGGAACGCACGGTATCCAGCAGGGAGTCATCCAGCTCCGCCACGTACACGGTCACGTGGGTGCTCATTGACGCGGCCGGGACCCCCGTTGTCTCCCGCTTCCACTCCTCCAGGCGCTGAGCATTCTCACCGCTCACGTGAGCAATAATGCTCAGGTAGCGGCGACCGGGCTTGAGGGTGGGTGATACGGAGGCCTCAGAGGGACTCGATTGCTCGCGGGGTTCTGTCATGGGTGTCGTGCGCTTTGCGTTCGTTGAAGATGAGGAATTGATAAGCGCCCGGTAGCTAGATGCTCACCGAGGGCAGGAAGCCGACCTTCTTGTAGACGTTTTCGATCGTGGCGGCGGCGATCTCGCGGGCGGCGGAGGCGCCCACGGCCAGCAGGCGGTCCAGCTCGGCGGGGTCGTCCATCAGCTCGAGGGTGCGTTCGCGCACCGGAGCCAGGCGGTCCACCACGATATCGGCCAGGTCGACCTTCAGGTGGCCGTACATCTTGCCCTCGTAGCGTGCCACAATCTCGTCAATGCTCTCGCCGGTCATGGCCGAGTAGATGGAGAGCAGGTTGGACACGCCGGGCTTGGCCTCGCGGTCGTAGGCGATGACGGAGCCGTCGTCGGTCACGGCGGACTTAATCTTCTTCTGGGTAACCTTGGGGGTGTCCAGCAGCTTGATGAGGCCCTTGTCGGATGCCGCCGACTTGGACATCTTCGAGGTAGGTTCCTGCAGGTCGTAAATCTTCGCGATTTCCTTCAGGATGACCGGCTCGGGCACCACGAAGGTTTCGCCGAAGCGGGAGTTGAAGCGCTGGGCCAGGTTGCGGGTCAGTTCGAGGTGCTGACGCTGGTCCTCGCCCACGGGTACGCCGTCCGCCTGGTAGAGCAGAATGTCGGCGGCCATGAGAATCGGGTAGGTGAACAGACCAACCGAGGCCTTATCGGCGCCCTGCTTCTGCGACTTGTCCTTGAACTGGGTCATGCGGGAGGCCTCGCCGAAGCCGGTGAAGCAGTTCAGAACCCAGGCGAGCTGGGCGTGCTCGGGCACGTGCGACTGCACGAACAGGGGCGCACGGGACGGGTCAATGCCGGAGGCGATGTACTGCGCCGCGGTCAGGCGAGTGCGTTCGCGCAGCTCCTCGGGATCCTGCGGAACGGTGATGGCGTGCATATCCGGAATAAAGAACAGACATTCGTTATTCGGGTCGTTCTGCAGGGCCACCCAGTTGTTCACGGCGCCAATGTAGTTACCCAGGTGCATCGAATCGGCCGAGGGCTGGGCACCAGAGAAGATACGCGTCTTCTGCTGGGAGGCGTTCGGGATGAGGGACTTATCCTGCTTCTTTTCGTCTGCCATAGTTATTTCCTGTGCAGTTACTTCCTGTGCGGTGCTGCGAACGGTGCAGCGTGTATCTCAAAACTTATGTTCGGGGCGCGGTGGCGCTAGGCTCTAGCCATCGATGCGGTAGTCCACCACCAGCGGCGCGTGGTCGCTAAAGCGCTCCTCGTAGGTGGCGGCGCGATCAACCTGCGCCTGCACGGCGCGCTCGGCCCAGGCCGGGGTCGCCATCTGGTAGTCGATGCGCCAGCCGGCGTCGTTATCGAAGGCCTTGCCGCGGTAGGACCACCAGGTGTAGGGGCCGGGCACCTGACCGGCCAGATCGCGCGCCACGTCGCGGTAACCGATATCGCCAAAGAAGCGGTCGAAATAGACGCGTTCCTCGGGCAGGAAACCCGCACGCTTCTGGTTGGCCTTCCAATTCTTAATATCCAGCTCGGTGTGACCCACGTTCAGGTCACCCACGATGAGCACGTGATCGGAGTGCTCGGCCAGCTCGGGCATACGCACCAGCATACGCTCCAGGAAGCGGTACTTGTCCTCCTGCTTCTGGGTGCCGACCTCGCCGGAGTGCACGTACGCGCTCACCACGGTCAGGGTCTGCCCGTTCGGCAGAACGTAGTCGGCCTCAACCCAGCGCCCCGAGTCGTCGAAGTACTCCTCGCCGATGGTGGAGCGGGTTGCCACGGGCTGATCCTTCAGCACCTCACCAGCCGAGTTCGGGGTGCGGCGGGTAGCCACCAGCACGCCCGCGCGGCCCTTAGCGGCGGCCTCGGCGTGCAGAATATTCCACTGCGACTCGTCGAGGAGCTCACGCACGATGGCGTCGGGCGCGCGAACCTCCTGCAGGCAGAGGATGTCGATGTCTCGCTCAGCCAGCCAGTCGGCCATGTTCTTGCGGTAGGCGGCGCGGATGCCGTTGACGTTGACGCTCGCCACGCGGAGCAGACCAGGCTCACGCGGAACGGGAGGAATCGAAGAATGCATAGTCTTAATTATGCCAGCATGCGCGGAAGTAAAAATTCACCGTGATTCATTTTTCTTTCACAGATGGTTAAAATGTTGGGTGATGAATTCACACTCCTCACATACCCCCGAACCCACCGCCCACTCGCTCTCCACCGATGCTCAGGCCGCAGATCAGGCCTCCCCGAGTACTTCCCCCAACGGTAGCCAGACCTATGAGCTGCCGCCGATTCCGGGACCCAAGTACGAGCAGGTGATTCACTACCTCGAGCAGCGCTACATCATTCCGGGTAAGCCCGGCGATAAGCTCCCGACCGAGCGCACGATTCAGCAGAACTTCGGCGTGAGCCGCCAGACGGTACGTAGCGCCCTGAAGGTCCTCATCGAGCGCGGCCTGCTCTACAACGTGCAGGGGTCCGGCACCTACGTGGCCGAACGCAGCGAAGCCACGTACATCCCGCGCGTGGACACCTTCGCCGACGATATGCGCCGCCGCGGGTTCGAAGGCTCGACCCGCATGATCGCGACCCGCTGGGTGGATGCCACCGAGGAGATTTCGACCCGACTATCCGTTCCCGTGGGCGAGTCGGTCCTCTTCGTGCGCCGTCTGCGCCTGGCCAACCACGAGGCCATCGGCTTCGAGCGCTCGTACTTTGTCAAGGAAGCCGCCAGCAGCATCCTGGACTCCATGATGGCCGGTTTCTCGGGCTCCTCCAGCTCCCTGGATCAGCTGGCCGACACCCCCAACGCCATTAAGCACGCCCGAGTACGCACGGGCGCGGCCCTCTTCACCGACGCCGATGCCGATGCCTTCAACCAGCAGGTTCCTGTGGGCGAGGCCGCCTTCAAGGTGTGCGTCACCGGCTACACCAAGGAGGGAACGCCGGTCGAATACGCTGAGACCCTGTACCTCTCGGACCACTACTTTTACGAGCTGCTTCTCTAGCGCCTCTCCCCTGAGACAGGAGGCCGCACGAGACGCGCGAAAGGGCGGTGCCCCGGTAGATTGCTCTACCGAGGCACCGCCCTTTCGCTACGGGTCTTTCGTTACGGGTCTTTCGTTACGGGTCTATGCGAACGTCGCGGGGACCTACGCCGCCTGACGCTCCGCGGTCTCCACCACGTTCACCAGCAGCTCGGCGCGGGTCATCGGGCCCACGCCACCGGGGTTCGGGGACACCCAGGACGCCTTCTCGGCGGCCTCGGGCGAGACGTCGCCGAAGAGCTTCTTCTTGCCGGTTTCGGGGTCCTCGGCGCGGGAAACACCCACGTCCAGCAGGATTGCGCCCTCCTTAACCTGGTGAGCCTTCAGCACGTGGGGCACGCCCACGGCGGCGACGATGACGTCGGCCTCGCGCAGCACCTCGTCGAGGTTCTGGGTGCCGGTGTGAGCCAGGGTTGCGGTGGCGTTCACCTCACGGCGGGTCAGCAGCAGGCCCAGCGGGCGGCCCACGGTAATACCGCGGCCGAGCACCACCACGTTCTTGCCGTTCCAGTCGATGCCGTGGCGCTTGACGAGCTCAATCACACCGTTCGGGGTGCAGGGCAGCGGGGAATCCAGCGGCTCCGAAACGTTCAGCACGAGCTTGCCGAGGTTGGTCGGGTGCAGGCCGTCGGCGTCCTTCTCGGGGGCGATGCGCTCGAGCACGCGGTTGGTGTCCAGGTGCTTGGGCAGGGGCAGCTGCACAATGTAGCTGGTGCAGGCCGGATCGTTGTTCAGCTTGTCAATCTCTGCGTCGAGCTCCTCCTGGGTGATGTCGCCGGGCAGGTCCACGCGGATGGAGTTAATACCGATCTCCGCGCAGTCGCGGTGCTTAGCGCCCACGTAGGAGCGGGATGCCGGGTCGTCACCGACCAGGACGGTGCCCAGGCCGGGGGTGATGCCCTTAGCCTTCAGCGCCTCGACGCGCTCCTTCAGCTCCGCCTTGATGGCGGCGGCGGTTGCGTTACCGTCTAGAATCTGGGGCATTGTTTTCCTTCCATAGATTACGGCGGGTTCGCCGAAACGGACGGTCTATGTGTTGGGTTCTTGGGGCCCCGCCGCGCCTCACCGATAGAGCGGATCCGGGACGGCGGGCGAAGGGCGAAATAACCCCGTCCGCGCATCGGCCACACGGGCGGATGAGCGAACGGGGTCATTCACGGTTCTACCAGTTCTCGCTGCCCTGGTAGAGGGGGTACTTGGCGCAGAGCGCATCCACGCGAGCGCGCAGGGCCGCGATGTCCGGGTTCGGCAGCAGCACGGAGGCGATAATGTCAGCCACCTCGGTGAAGCCCTCGGCGTCGAAGCCGCGGGTTGCCAGCGCGGGGGTACCGATACGCAGACCGGAGGTCACCATCGGCGGGCGCGGGTCGTTCGGCACGGCATTACGGTTGACGGTAATACCGGCGTCGTGCAGCAGGTCCTCCGCCTCCTTGCCGTTGAGCGCGTGGTGGCGCAGGTCGACGAGCACCAGGTGAACGTCGGTGCCGCCGGAGGCAATCGAAACGCCGGCGTCCTTCACGTCCTGCTCCAGCAGGCGCTTCGCCAGGATCTGCGCGCCCTCAATGGTGCGCTTCTGACGGTCCTTGAAACCCTCGGATGCAGCAACCTTGAACGCGGTAGCCTTCGCGGCGATCACGTGCATGAGCGGGCCGCCCTGCTGGCCGGGGAACACGGCCGAGTCAATCTTCTTCTTCAGCTCCTCGGTGCAGAGGATGAAGCCCGAGCGGGGGCCGCCCAGGGTCTTGTGTACGGTGGAGGACACCACGTGTGCGTGCGGGACGGGGTTCGGGTGTAGACCCGCAGCCACCAGACCGGCAAAGTGGGCCATGTCAACCCACAGGTACGCGCCGATTTCGTCGGCAATCGCGCGGAATGCGGCGAAGTCCAGCTGGCGGGGGTACGCGGACCAGCCGGCGATAATCAGCTTGGGGCGCTCGGCCAGGGCCAGCTCGCGCACCTGCTCCATGTCAACGTAGCCGTTCTCGTCCACGCTGTAGGCGACAACGTTGTACAGCTTGCCGGAGACGTTCAGCTTCATACCGTGGGTCAGGTGGCCGCCGTGCGCCAGGGACAGACCCATGATGGTGTCGCCGGGGTTCAGCAGCGCGTGCATGACGGCGTTGTTCGCCTGCGCGCCGGAGTGGGGCTGTACGTTAGCGTGCTCCGCGCCGAAGAGCTCCTTCACACGAGAAATTGCGAGGGACTCAACGATATCGACGTACTCGCAGCCGCCGTAGTAGCGGCGGCCGGGGTATCCCTCAGCGTACTTGTTGGTCAGCACCGAGCCCTGACTCTGCATCACAGCGCGGGGGACAAAGTTCTCGGATGCAATCATCTCGAGGGTGTTCTGCTGGCGCTTGCGCTCCAGCTCAATGGCTTCTGCTACCTCGGGGTCGAGGTCGGCGAGGGGCATCTCGAGGATCTTCTGCTCGGACATTACGCTCCTGGGAGTGTTTTTACGGTATCTTCAGTCGCTCATCATCGGGGCTGCGGCAGTGTCTGCGGCTGAAAACCCTGAATGAAAAAATATGAGCTACACCTCATAATACCGTAAAGCCCGTTCTCCTTCGAAAAGGAAAACGGGCTTTGGGATGCATCATGATGAAGTTTTACGGCGCCGGTATGGTACCGGTGCGGGACGCTTGACACGCCCCGGCGGGCCTATCGGCAAGGCGGCGCAGGTCGGTGAGTCCTAAGCCTGGCGCAGGATGGCGGAGGCGTACTCCAGGTAGGCCTCGCGGGCGCTATCCTTCTTACCGCCGGCCACCAGCTGGGTCTGCACCACGTAACCGGTCAGCACAGAGAGCACGGCCGCGCCGATGACGGTCAGCCATTCCTCGAGCTCCTCATCGGTGAAGTCCAGTTCAGCGGCGCCCCAGGCGCGGTAGCGCTCCAGGGCCTGATCGCGCAGGTAGGTTAGCTGCTCGGAAACCACGGCACCCAGCTGCGGCATGGAGACCGCCTCGCCCCAGGTCACCAGCAGGTGACGGCGCACCTTGGGGGTGTCCAGCACCTTCAGGCACCCAAACACGTAGTCCCAGGGCTGCTCGGCGCGGATGCGGTCGAAGGGAGCCAGGTCCATGCGCGCGGCGGCGAGGATAATCTCATCCTTGGAGGAGAAGTGATTGTAGATGGCTCCAGCAGACAGGCCGGTGGCGGCGATGATCTCGCTCATCGAGGCCTTCTGATAGCCGTGCTTGATGAAACACTCGCGGGCGGTCTCTACAATCTGAGAACGCCTGTTCTTTTTGTATTCTTCGCTGACTTTAGGCACAACCTAATCCTAGCGAATTTTTTGGCGCTCCGCGCGCCTTCCGGGCGCACCTTCCGAGCTGCGGAGCCCCAAAACGCAAAAAATAGAATAAAAATTCCATAAAAAGGCGGGGTGCCCCGAAAATCCGGGGCACCCCGCCTCACTCACGCCCGGCCGTAACCGGCCGCGGCGGTACGCGTAGCCGCAAAATCTTAGTGGAAGAAGTGGCGGGTACCGGTCAGGTACATGGTCACGCCGGCAGCCTTAGCGGCCTCGATAACTTCCTCATCACGGATCGAACCGCCCGGGTGCACAACGGCACGCACGCCGGCGTCCAGCAGAACCTGCAGGCCGTCAGCGAAGGGGAAGAACGCATCGGATGCGGCAACCGCACCGCGGGCACGCTCGTTACCCTCGCCGCCGAGGGTGTTCGCACGCTCAACGGACAGCTTGCAGGAGTCCACGCGGTTCACCTGGCCCATGCCGATGCCCACTGCGGCGCCGTTATCGGCCAGCAGAATGGCGTTCGACTTGGGCGAGCGCAGTGCACGCCACGCGAATTCGAGGTCGCGCAGGGTGGCCTCGTCGGCGGGCTCGCCGGCAACCAGGGTCCAGTTCTTCGGGTCGTCGCCCTCAGCCTGCAGGCGGTCGGCCTCCTGGAAGAGCGCGCCGCCGGAGATGGGGCGGTACTCGATGGCGTCACGGCTAAAGCCCTCGGGCAGAACCAGCAGGCGCAGGTTCTTCTTCTCGCGCAGAATCTCCAGGGCCTCGGGCTCGTAGCCGGGGGCCACGACAACCTCGGTGAAGATGCCCTTGACGGTACGTGCCATTTCAGCGGTCACCGGGCGGTTAGCGGCAATCACGCCACCGTATGCGGACAGCGGGTCGCAGGCGTGAGCCTTCGCGTGAGCGTCCGCAATCGGATCGGCGGCACCGGGGGTTGCCACGGCGATACCACAGGGGTTGTTGTGCTTGATGACGGCAACGGCCGGCTCATCGAAGTCGTAGGCGGCGCGCAGGGCGGCGTCGGCGTCAACGTAGTTGTTGTAGCTCATGGCCTTGCCGTGCAGCTGCTCGGCCTGTGCAATGCCGGGGGCGGCCGCCGGGTTAACGTACAGGGCGGCGCGCTGGTGCGGGTTCTCGCCGTAGCGCAGGGTCTCGCTGCGCTCGAAGCCCAGGCCGGCGTACGGGGGCCAGAAGTTGGCGTCCTCGTCCTGCAGGAACTGGGATGCGGTCCAGGTAGCCACGGCGGTGTCGTAGGCGGCGGTGTGGGCGAATGCGCCAGCGGCCAGGCGGCGGCGCTCCTCCAGCGAGAAGCCACCGTTCTTAGCGGCCTCAACGGTGCGTGCGTAGTCGGCGGGGTCCACCACAATTGCGACGGCATCGTGGTTCTTCGCGGCAGCGCGAACCATGGAGGGGCCGCCAATGTCGATCTTCTCAATGATGGCGTCCTGATCCGCACCCGAAGCCACGGTCTCGACGAAGGGGTACAGGTTCACGACGACCAGATCGAAGGGCTCGACGTCCAGCTCGCCGAGGGTGTCGATGTGCTCCTGCTTGCGGCGGTCAGCCAGAATACCGGCGTGGATGCGCGGGTGCAGGGTCTTCACACGGCCCTCGAGGCACTCGGGGAAGCCGGTCACCTCGGTCACCTCGGTGACGGGAACGCCTGCGGCCGCAATGGTCGCCGCGGTCGAACCGGTGGACACCAGGGCCACGCCGGCCTCGTGCAGACCGCGGGCGAAATCCTCCAGGCCGGTCTTGTCGTAGACAGAAATGAGGGCGCGGCGCAGGGGCACGCGATCGAGCTCAATAAGAGACACAAATACTCCGATACTTTGCACCGTGCCCGGCACATGCGGCGGCACGGCTGATGGATGGATGTGAGTCCGCCCCGGTGGGCGGGATGTGCGGGTGGGGTTTACCCCCGCCGTCGCGCCGGGCACGGGGTGCCCCCACTCGGGCGGTGGGGCGCGACGGTACGTCTGTACGGGCGGGGAATCGGAGCGTGCGCTCCACCCGCCGTATGAAAAACTTATGCGGCAGAGTGCTTCTGCGCGAGGTCGGCGATGGTCTGCACGAGCAGGCGGCGCTCCTGCACCTTGATGCGTTCGTGCAGAGTTTCTTCGGTATCGCCGTCGAGCACGGGCACTGCGGCCTGGGCGAGGATGGGGCCGGTATCAACGCCGGCGTCGACGAAGTGCACGGTCAGGCCGGTAATCTTCACGCCGTGGGCCAGGGCGTCACGCACGCCGTGCGCGCCCGGGAAGGAGGGCAGCAGGGCGGGGTGGGTGTTGATAATGCGGTTGCTGAAGCGCTCGACCAGCTGCGCATCCACGATGCGCATGAAGCCGGCGAACACGATGTAATCGGGCTCGTAGGAGGCAATCTTCTCTTCGAGGGCGCGGTTCCACGCCGGGCGGTCTGCGTAGTCGCCGGGCTGCACCAGGAAGGTGGGCACGCCGGCGGCCTGGGCGCGTTCGATGCCCAGGCAGGGCTTGTCGGCGCCAACAGCCGCAATATCGAGGGGAAGCTCGCCCGCCGCTACGGCGTCGAGAATGGACTGAAGATTCGTTCCGGATCCGGATACCATAACCACAATTCGCACCCAACCAGTATAGCCCATCTCACATGCGTTGCGGGAGCTCGGAGAGAGGGTCGCCCGCGTTAACGGGAGAAGGTATTGCGGCAGCGCTCGGTAGGCCGGGACGGTCGGAAGAGCGGAGGGCTCCAGCAGTCCGGACGCGGAAGGCGAACGAACGGCGGCGCGGCGGGCCCCACGCCCGAAGGGACGGTACCCTTAAAGCTATGTCTACTCCCCCGCCGAACACCCCGAACGACCAGCCCCGCAACCCTCAGCAGCAGGCTCAGCCGCAGAGCCCCGCCTCCAACCCGCAGCAGGGACAGCGCCAGGGGCCGCCGACCCCCGGCAGGTACAGCGGACAGCACCCCGGCGCACAGTACCCCAGCGCGCCGGGCGCACCTCAGCCCGGCGGAAACCCCGGCAAGCCGCCGATGGACCCGCTACAGCGCCAGCGCATCCTGCTCCGCGCGGCCATGGTTCTCGTGGTCTCCGCGCTGCTCATCTTCGGGGCGTCCTCCTTCGTGCTCTCCCCCATGCCCTACTTCCTGGGCCTTTTCCTCTTTGCGCTGGTGGGCCTGGGGCTGAACGTCTGGGCCATCGTGCGCACCGCGAGCGCGCGCGGCCCCTGGATCTTCTACGTTGCCGCCTCCCTCAGCATCCTCTACAGCCTCATGACCGTGATCGGCGGAATCGGTCTGGCCGTCATGCCGGGGATGCAGGAGTACCGCGAGTGCCGCACGGCCGCGCTGACCGGCACCGATATGTACACCTGCGACCAGATGCTCCAGAACAGCATGGACAGCTTCGCGGGCACCGGCAGCACGGCAGGGGCCTCCTCCCGTTAGCGGCGGCCGGAGCGCACACAGCACGAAACCCGCGCGAGTCATCCTCGCGCGGGTTTCGTGCTATTTTTCGAACTATTTCTTCTTCGGGGCCTGCGAGCCGGTAACCTCTTCCCCGGTCGGCAGCGGGGGCAGCTCCACGGTGGAGGCCTCGTCGGTCAGAAGCGGCAGGATGCCGGTCTGGGCGCGCACGCCAAAGATACGGTTCATGGCCTGGTCGGCGGAGAGCACCTCCAGCTCGCGTTCCATGAAGTCACGCTCTCCCCCGGCCTTCTTCTTCGCCTTGCGCTCGCTCTTGGCCGCCTTCTTCTCACGGCGCTTGCGGGCGCGCTGTTCCGCCGCGGAGGGCTCGGCCTCCGGGGTCTCGGAGGCTTCGCGCTCCGAACGGTCGGGAGCGGCATCCTCGGAGCCTTCGGCGGGCTGAACGCCGAAACCGAAGTACGCCATGATGCGCCCGGCACGGCCTCGCGGGCGAGCGGGCTCGGCGCTTTCGGAGGCGTCCTCGGGTTCGGCGGGGCCTTCCCCCGCGGTCTTCGCGGAAGACTTCGAGATTTCCGCGGACTTCGGGGCCGCCTTCTTCTCGCTCTTCGAACCGGCCTCGGACGCGGCGGAAGCGGGCTCGGGGTTCTCGGGCTCGGGGTTCATAAACTCGGGGATGGAGAGGTCGGATTCCACCGGCTCGGGCAGGTCCTCGTCGGGAACGACCTCGGCGAGCGCATCCGCCAGGGCGCGCTCGGCCACGGGGTCGGAAGCCTCCAGGGGGTAGGCGTGCACGGGCTCCTGCGGGTGCACCGGCACGTGGCCGGTGGCTACCTCGTCCACAATCGTGTGCGCCTCGGAGGGCTCCTGCGAATCCTCGTGCTCGGAGTCCTCGTTCTCAGAGTCCTCGTTCTCAGAGTCCTCGGAGCTCGGCTCGCTCTTTCGGGAATCTTCGGCGGCCTTGCGCTCGGCTTCTTCCTCGCGATGCTTGGCCTCCTCGGCCTCCTCACGGGCGCGACGCTCGGCCTCGGCCTTGCGCTTGGATTCTGCCTTGCGAGCTTCCTCCTCACGGCGCTTGGCTTCCTCAGCTTCCTCCGCCTCGCGACGCTCAGCCTCGGCTTCCTCGGCAGCTCGGCGTTCCTCACGCTCGGCCGCACGCTCCGCGCGACGCTGAGCCAGGCGCTCCTTCGCGGAAGCACCAAGGCTCATCAGGCGCTCGCCCAGGTTCGGGCGCTCATCGGCAAATCGCGGCAGATCGCGGCTGCTATCGGGCACCAGGGCGCGGCTGAGCAGGTTACCCAGAGCCACGCCGAGCCCCACCCACAGAGCCGTGTGGCCAGCAAAGCTCAGCGGCTCGGCACCCACCTCTGTGAAGCGGCCGACGCCCAACGAGCCGTAGGAAATCCAACCCAGCCACAGGGCGGCCAGAGAAGTCAGCAAACCGGTCAGCACGCCCAGCGCAAGCGAGGACAGCAGGGCCGAAAGCGGACGGAACGGCACCTTCAGGGCGACCCACTCGTCCAGGTGATCCTCACCCTCACGCAGGAACCACCAACCGGCAATCGCGCCGGCGGCCACCGGAACCAGCAGACCCAGCAGGCCGGCGCTTCCCAGGGACTCAGGAACCCCGCCCAGGATCGGCAGCATCGGCAGGGACCCGGCATTGCTACTCGTCAGGCCGATCGAGGTACCCGCGCCAAAGGCGAAACCGGCACCGGTCGACCAGGCCATCGCGTAAATCACCAGGTTGGGCAGGAAGCCCAGCTGCAGCAGCGTCACAGCGGTATCACCCACCGGGCCCGCGTGCAGCTCCTGGTAGGTGGCCACCACCTGCGACCAACCGCCCAGAATACCCAGGGCCAGTAGCAGCGCGCCCAGGCCCACGAAGGCCACCGCGGCAACCACCGCCGCGCGCACCACAGCCCACGCGTAGGACCCGGCCCAGCGCGAGTACTGGCTCATCTGCGAAATCTGCTCCGCCGTATCAACACCCACCATGCGCGAAAGCGAACGCGCCTCGCGGTAGCCGCCCCACATCAGGCCGACCACCACGATACCCAGCGGCACCAGCGCAGCGTTCAACACCTGCAGCGGCTTCGGGCTCGGGCTCGCCCAACCGTACACCGCCGAACAAATCAGCGCGTAGGTCACCGAGCCCGAGAGCACCGGAATGAGGAACTCCCCCTCGTACGAGGCGCGCGCCAGCCTGCGACCGGAGCGGTAGCAAAATAGCAGCGGCAGAATACTCAGGCCCAGCGGCACCAGGGTCATGGTGCCCGCGGAGGCGCCAAAGACGGCCGAGAGGTCCAGGGGAACGCCGTGAATCAGGAGCCACAGGTGGGCCGACATCGCGGCCACCGACGAGAACTCCGTGCCGCCAAAACCGTTCGTCGCCCACACGGCAGCCATGGCGGCCACCACCAGGACGCCGGACATCAGGGCGGTCAGAATCAGCTCAACGACGCCCTGAAGCCACAGGGGCATGGGCATGGAATAGCGGGAGATAGGTGAGGTGCTTTTCATCGTCCTTCAATCATGCCACGAATTAACGACGAAACCCGCCTCCGGAAGGGCCGGTGATGGCCCTCGGAGACGGGTTTTTGCACGTCGCGTCAGTTTTTGGGTTAGTCCCTCGGCGGGAATCTTTGCGGCACCCCTATTGATCGGTCCAGGGGTTGGATGCGTTCACGCCCCAGGAACGGTACACCTGCGCCTTCGAGGAGACCAGCTCCAGATCGTAGGCGCTTGCGCTCGCGGCCATCAGCCCCTCCAGGGCGGCCGTGGGGAGGGGGCCGGCGTCGTCGCGCCCCACCGCGTGCTGACCGCGCGGGGCCTGGCGGCCCGCCCACTCGAGGCTCACGCGCGCATCCACGTTAATGACGTGGTCGCCGAAGCGTTCGAGCAGCTCAGCAATCCAGCGGTCGGTCTCGGGGTAGGGATAGAGGCCTTTGAGCTCACCAATGCTCAACACCGAAATGTACATGTGGCGAAACGAGCGGCGGCGCAGAAACGCCACCACGGCGGGGTCTGGATTCGCCTTACGAATCTCCGCGAGAACGTCGGAGTCCAGGAGCATACCGGAAAAGTTCATACCCCTAATGCTACGCTACGCGCAGACCGGCGATTTCGATGGCGGGAATACCCTCGGGGTTGGGCAGAAGAAGGAAGTTCAGGAACTCGTCGCGCTTAGAAGAAATGCGGGAGTAGTCGTCAATGCTGACCGCGGTGAAACCGCCTCGAGCGGGAACTGCTGCGGCACGCAGGCTGTCCTGGTAGGAGCGGGAGGGGTTCAGAGAGATTACTGCTTCGGTTGCAGAGCCGTTGTACATGTGACAACCTGCGCCGTGAGTGGCGCGATCCTTTCGCGTTGCTCTTGTCTGTACCGGTTACCACCTCTGAGGGTGGTGAATACAAACCGCTTCGTCATCCGAGCCACCCGTGAACATGGGGTTGGCGTTCGACCATAGTCGGAGCTTATCAGTCGAAACTCTTGAAGCTGGCTCCAGCTTACAGCACGTTCTCACCTTAAGTAAAGCGTTCTTCACAAAAGATTCAGGTCACATGTATTTTCACTAATCAAAGCGTTTACAAACGTTCCATGGCAGTCTCGACGCGTAATATTTGACCCTCGGTAGCCCCTCGCTTTCACCCCTCCGCGAGCACGCAGACCAATCCCGCGCGGGGCGCGGCGGCCGCTTTCAGCGTGTTCAATTCGCCTCGTTAAACCCTCGGAGCGCGCACGCTCGAGAGGCAATGACCGCCCGCCGGGCGGTACCTCACCCGATGCGAGATAATGGGCAGGTGCCCAACAATCCTTTCCCCGAAATCCCCGTCACCGTACCCCAAATCATTCGACAGGTCGGCCACCGCACCTACCAGCGCGGGGCCGCCTACCAGCGCAACCGCGAGGTCGTGCGCTACAGCTACGACGAGGACAACCGCACCCTCACCGGACTCGTTAACGGAAGCACCCTCGTGCCCTACGAGGTGACGATTCGGTTCTTCCCCCCGCGCGCCGGCTCGGCTGCCTTCGCGGCCCGATGCACCTGCCCGGTCGTCAGCAATTGCAAGCACGCCGTGGCGCTCATGCTCACCGCGCTGGACCGCGCCTCCGTGGCGAAAAAGGCACTCAGCGAACACCCCGGACCGGTCGACGTACCCGGTGCCGTAACGAAGGCTACCGCTGCGAAGGTGGCGACAGATGCAAAGGGATTCGCAGGTTCAAAGAGCGCGGACGTTGCGGAGGCGAAGAAATCCGCCGACCCGCTCGCAGCACTGCGCGCCTCCGGTGCACTCACCACCGCGGCGAAACTGCCCGCACCCGATGCAGCGGCTGTCGAGCCCGAAAACCCCCAGGGAAGCTTTGCGCTCAACGAGCTAGGCGCCTCCCCGAGCCTGCAGGCAGAGGCACCCGCCTCCAAGATTTCGGCCTGGCGCAAGAATCTCTCCTCGGTTCTTTCCGCACGTCAGGACCTTTCCGGCATCGATTCGCTACGGGTCAGCGGCGCGCTCGACCTGTCGATGAGCGTCTCGGGATCCTACGCGCGCGGCCGCAACATGCCCGGGGCGACCCCGGCCATCAACCTACTCGCGCGCCCGCTCATGCGCTCCAAAACCGGCCGCTGGGTCAAGGGCGGCCTCACCTGGGACACTTTCGCCTCGAGCGTGGGCGGGCCGGTCGGCCGCCACGACATCTACCCGGAGCACGAGCGTTTCTTCGCCGAGCTCTACTCGATTGCCCGCCCCTGGCAGAACATGTACTCCTCGCACCGCGACTGGATTTCGCTCAGCGCCGCGGGCTCTGCCCTGCTCTGGGATGTGCTCGCACGCGCCGAGGAAATCGGCCTGCCGCTACTAATCAACGGACGCGAGGTGGAGTACGCCATCCTGCCGCCCGCGCGGGTGCGTCTGCGCGCCGCCGCCCTGCCCGAAGACTCCGAAGAGAACCCGGACGGGGGTCTGCTCCTCGAGGCCGCGCTGAGCTGGGAGGGGCGCGAGGGCGAGCTTCTGCGACAGCTCTGGCTTCCGGCCGCCCACTGCCACCCCATGGGCACGCCCCGCACCGGCTTCTTCGCGCTCGGCGGGCTTGCGCAGCAGGAGTACGAGCAGGCCGCCAAGGCCGTGCACTGGAAGACCGCCCGGCCGGGCGCGCTGGACGAGGTGGGGCGCGGCGCCTTTGTGCAGTCTGAGCAAACCGTGCAGTCTGAGCAAACCGTGCAGTCGGCGGATTCCGC
>ERZ1674051.99-NODE-99-length-26396-cov-14.388558_pt1 | contig 26396 bp, 23 predicted proteins | sample MGYA00581125_ERZ1674051 | MGnify/ENA primary metagenome ERZ1674051 (study PRJEB41354, sample SAMEA4873326) | human saliva metagenome | biome: human-associated habitat [ENVO:00009003]; feature: mouth environment [ENVO:08000002]; material: saliva material... | reverse complement strand
TGTTGTAGGCATCTAGGTCAATATCAATTTTGTGAAAACGCTCATCATTGAAGGGGAGCTGAGGAGTGATTTGCTTCCACCCTATCCCCCAATCCTTATCTCTCGAAGAAGGTAGGGGCAAGTGAATCGTAAACTCCTTCTCTTTATCGTTCTTGTAGGTTTTACTCCTCTTAAAGATCCAGAGGAAAGAACCATGATTTTTTATACTCGTATAGTTTATACAAATCACCATAGTCCAACCGTCTAACGTCTCTATACCTTCGAGATGCTGAATGTATTTGCTGATAAAACTTAATAGAAGTGGCATATCTTGCACCAGAGGAGTATTGATCAACATTGAACTAAAACGTATTCTTATATTCATGACCCTAACTATTTTTATGATAAGACTTTTTCTTCTCCCTATTTAGAGGAAGCTCTTCTCCTTTGTTCCTGCGAGTTCTCACTTCTTTCGCTTCTGCACCTATAGCTTTTCGCGTGGATGTATAGCCTAAATCTCTGTACTCTTCTGCAAAAGCATTAGGTTCCTGTTTCTTAGCTTGTCTTTCGCTGTTGTGCATTCTCCGGTTTTTCCCATCGGCCATCACATCATCCGATTTAGCCTTACCTATTTTCAGAACTTCTTAGTCTCATCTTCGTATATGATATAAAGTTTGAAGTTCGCTTTTGCAGTAAGCTTATTTAGATGAATAAGGCCTAAGGGATCAATTATCTGATTAGTGTCCTCCACATACGAATGGAGAGACAGAATACCGCTAGCAAAGCATATCGGATCTTGGCTTATGTAGCGTCCTAGCTCGGGGTCGTAGTATCTAAAGCGATTGTATGCCAGCCCCGTCTCGTAGTCGTAGTACTGTCCCTGGAAGAGGAACGGTATCGACACATAGCCCTCGGGGTTCAGCCCAGGCTGAGTCTCCTCAAGGATCTTGCCGTTCATATCCAAGCGACGATACCACACTTCCTTGCCCTCCTCGTCGTACGCCTCCGTTGGCGTGCCGAGTTGGTCGCAGACTATGCTGTATGCCTTACCATCTTGGATGAGAGCAAGTGGTACGAAGCTCTCCTCTTCGAAGAGCCAAGTCTTCAGATCCTCGCTGTAGGACTTCAGACCACCATCCTCATAGCGCTTACCCATTCGCCACTCGTGAAGAGGCACATTCCCATTCCACAGGTAGTGGAAGGTCGCATCACCGAGCTTCGTCAGGCGACGACCCAAGGCATCGTAGGTAAAGCGTGTCCACTGCCCATAGCGATGAGGCGAGCGGACTCCCTCCAGCATCTCAGTCTGGGTCCAGCGGTACTCCCAGCGATCTTTCTTCGTACCAAAGATGCCTGCATTACCTCGGAACTTCTCTATGAGTTGTCCATCCTTGTCATACTTGAAGGCCCATTCTCCCGACTTCTTGATACGCCCCCCTTCGAGGTACTTGCGTAGCTTCTTGTCGGGATCATTATACAGATTGCCCACCTTGTCGGAAAGACGATACTCCTTCGTGCCATCGGCATAAGTCGCCATCGTCAGCTCGCCCGAGGGGCTGTAGCTATACTGAGTAAGTCCGTAGCGGTCATCCTCTTCTATAGAGAGAAGCCTATCGGCACTGCCCCAGTTGTAGTGGCGGGAGCGGCGCTGCTCCGCAGAACGTCGGGTCTTGCTATCGACCAAACGCCCAATGTTGTCATAGGCAAAGCTCTGACTAACGCCTCCTGGTAAGAGACGCTCCAGCTCAAAGCCTAGACTATCATACTGATGCTCACTTGTGAAGCGTGCATTCGTCTCCGCTTCGTCAGCTCTGAAGGAAACCAACTCGCCATAAGCATTGCGCTCATAGCTCAGCTGAGAGCCGAGACTGCTCCGTAAAGATACGATAAGTCCGTGTTTGTCATAGCTTCGCTCGATGAGATGTTCATCACTGCGCTCCTCGACAGGCAAGCCGAGGCTGTTGTAGCGGAAGCTTACCCGAGCGTGTTCATTCACAGCCTCACGTAAATGACCCGATAGTTCGAGGGAACTAGTCACCCATTTATGGGTCGCCGGAGGAACCCATGAATGGGGGACCTGACTGCCCCATGAATGGGTCACCTTAGCAACCTATGGTGGATCCTCAAGACTCCCCCTAGTTAGTTTCCTTGATGACCTACTAGGTCTTCCCTTGAGGCGACAGAGCTCTCCACGTTGGGCTAGCTACTCAAGTATGAGCTTCCGATATGATCTCGAGCTCAATCCTGATGTTGCCGGAATTATTGCTGTCGGATCATGGAGCACAGCAGGGAGGAGCCTGTATAAATTCATTCGATTGCAGAGCTAGTAGCTTCGTAAGAAGAGATAGGAAAGCAATGCGATAGCTAAGAGGATAAGGAGGCCACTGACGATACGCAAGCCTGTGCGACCTAGGAAGTCCTCGATCATATGCCATCCACTATAGTGGCCGGCAGGGCACACAGCCCAATCCTTATTGCAGATGATCCCAATGAGGTATATGATAAAGACAAAGATAATGATGAGGTATGCCCAACTAGGATGAGCAAAAAACTGAGCCTTAAGGGCCAGCCCTAAGTGCTCAATATGCTGTTGAAGACTTTCCATCAGTTTGTAGTATTTGAGGTGGATACTGTGCCATTATCTTCTTAAACCAATGTAGCACATTAGATCAAGAAGCAGGAGCTCCTTTGTCCTGTCGGAAACGAAATAGAGAGAAGCAAGCCCCTAAGTTTGGTCAGCCAAGTAAGATGTCAGCCTTCAGAACACGGCTTCACGTGGATAGCTAAACTTCCCAAGAACCGTCAGCGAATCTCGGAAGGGCAAGTACCAAACCGTCAGGAGGCTGTCTTTATTCAAGCTCCAGGTGTACTCTAGGATCTTCGTCTGATGTGCCCTGCGCTCCTCATCCGAAAACAGATCTTCTATCGGCGCCCTAAACTCATCGTGCCCTTCGGAGAGGATGAAGCTGTCCCGCCTCAAGGGGATGTAGAGCTGATCTAGTTCGTCAATAGAATAGGTGCTTGGGGACTTGGGGCTAAGAGTTCCCTTCTGTCCTGAGCCAGTCTGTGAGGAGCACGATAGCCCTAGTGCTAGAAGGATGCTGGCATATAATAGGCTTGTTCGCATAGGTTAGGAGGTCTAGTTATAGACAAAAATCTGATTGGCTGAACAAAAAAGCTAATTGTCATGAATATCAACACCGAGAGCTAGGCTTGGATGCAGTATGACCCAGCTCATAGCTGATTGAACTTACTCATAGCATTCGCCTTAATGTCGTCTGCAATATCGATGTAAGGCTTCATTGCCTTATAGTCACTGTGCCCCGTCCACTTCATCACGACCTGAGGAGGGATGCCCAGAGCAAGCGCATTACAGATAAAGGTACGACGACCAGCATGCGTACCGAGCAGAGCATATTTAGGCGTCACCTCATCGATGCGCTCATTCCCCTTGTAGTAGGTCTGGCGGATAGGTTCATTGATCCCAGCAAGTTCGGCAAGCTCCTTGAGGTACTCATTCATCTTCTGGTTGGTGATCACGGGCAGTGCCTTGTCGTGCTCAAATACCACATCCTGGTACTTCTCCAAGATAGCTTTGCTGTGCTTATTGAGCTCGATGACCAGGCTGTCAGAAGTCTTGATCGTAGTGACTTCGATATGATCTTCCTTGATATCGCTTCTTCTGAGATTGTAGACATCTGAGTATCGCAGTCCGGTGAAGCACTGGAAGAGGAAGACATCCCGCACACGATCAAGTGACTGCTTAGCTGGAGGGATCTCGAACTCTCGAAGCTTAGTCAGCTCCTCCCAAGTCAAGAAGATGATCTTCTTCTGCGTATCCTTGAGCTTGGGCCTGAAGGTATCGTAAGCATTGTTCCTATGCATTCCCTGGCTGAAGCTCCAACGTAGAAACCACTTCAAGAAGCTGAGCTGCTTCCCGATCGTGCTATTGCGCATCTCGCGTACTTCTCGGAGGTAGCGCACATACTCCGTCAGACCAGCCTCGTTGAAGAAGGAGAAGCTAAGGTCTGCTCGGAAGGCTCTAAGGTGATTCTTCACCGCAGCGAACTTCTCATAGGTGGCGTGCGTCCAGTCGTTCTGTCGACCACAGACACGTACGAACTCATCAAAGACCTTGTAGAAATCGTTTGAAGTATCGGCCTTATCGGAGGTCGGTTCCACCTGTACGTTGTCAGACCTATGGCGGGCATTGAAGGCGCTCTTAACATCCGCAGGGCTTGGCATGACCTCGGCCACTTCAAAGCGCTTGAAGATCTCTTGTATCTCGGTATAGTACCCCAAGAGTGCAGCGTTGATCTCTGAGGCTGATTGCTTAAGCTTGTTCGTGCATCCGTTCTTTACTCGTTGCTTGTCCGCATCCCATTTAGCGACATCGATACGATAGCCCGTAGTGAACTCTATTCGCTGGGAAGCAAAGTTCACTCGCATACGGATAGGGACGTTCTCCACGATCAGAATACCGTCCTTCTTCCGGCTCTCCAGAGCAAAGATGATATTGCGCTTGATATTCATAATTCTCGGGTGTATAGTTTACACACCCAAAGATACACCCAAATAAGGATATAGCAAGGGAGATCCTATGATACTACACTTTAAGGTATATACCCATATACTCACTGATAAACAGCACTTTGACATCAAGCAAGCATCTATGATAGTTCAAGAGAAAGAGCCTCTCTCTCCGCAACGAAGCGAGTGTCGTAACTAATAAGGTTACGGCACTTTTCTTTTATGAAGTGGCCTCGACTTGAGACACGAGCTCGCTTATCCCATACTCCTATATTCCCCGATCAGATATAAGGCGCACACCGAGCCCGCTATGCCTTGGCTCTAGGTTAGCATGCGCTTTGATCTCCCTGCCCTATCTTTGTACCGCAAGATCAAGATCCCAAGGCAAATACAATGACGATTACAGAAGTGAGAGATACTCTCAAGAAAGAAGATCCCAACGAGCTATTTAAGCTACATCATGCTTGGGTTAGCACCCTAATCCCGTTTTGGAGGCAGGCGGTCATACGAATCGCAGAGCTGACCGGCACACCGACAGACCGCAGGGACAAACACTTGAGAGCTATAGAGCAATCCATGACCCTACTACCCGGCTGGCGATCGAAGCAGATAGCCTACATAAAGGCTCGACGCAGTGAGATCGACAGCGCCATTAGTTTCATCCGGAATGCAGCCTTAACTACTCAGGTCTCGAAGTATGCCTTTGCACCCGTCTGCAGAAACCTAGCAGGCATCTTACGTGGAGCCTTATATATATCCACCTTCGGCTACAGCGACGAACAGCTACCAGACGTATTGGCTCACGACGTTTACGATCTAGCCACCTGCCATACGCTATTCCCCTTTGACACCAGTGACTTCGTATGCTTCCTCTCAGACGAGAGATCTACCCAGACTGACGGAAACACGGGAGTGAACTGGCATCTCATGATGGATCGTGCTGGCGAAGTACTCGGTATTCGTCCCCTCATTAAAGCCGTGGATCAGCAAGCAAGACTCATATGGGAGAGCTACAGCGCACCCTTCGCGTGGGTGTATGATGAAGCCATTTGGACTCAGGAGGTCCCTAGCCTCTTCAAGGAGCTATACTACATTGCCCAAAGAGCCTTTCACCAACGATAAGACCAAGGTCTCTGTATCACCGCTGGATCGGCATGCCTTCATAAGAGAGTATCTCGAGAGCCGGAAAGCCCTTCCCCCGCATTCCCTCCCCTTTTCACTACCTTTGCAGAGGCGCCGATGAGCTGCGATTTGGCTGGCGGCGATAAAGTTAAACAGGAGCGATGAGCATCAATTATCAGGAATTAGTGCCGGAGAAGGCATTGGGCAAGGAGATCAGCCGACACATCTTCCAGACCTATCGGGCGAAGACCGGGCTGCCCCAAGAGATCGGCCTGCGCTACTCCATCTTTGATACGGCGAGCGTCCTCGGCGACAAGATCGCCGCCCGCCTCAAGTAGCCACGACACCCCAAAATAAAAGCGAATCGCTGTAGGAAATGCTCCTGCAGCGATTCGCTTTTTTATTAGGTCAAGAGCCCCGAAGGCCTTCTTACAGCTGGACTATTTGAGCAGCGCCTCCAAGGCTCTCGTGATGGCGTACTCAACCCTATCGACCTCCGTAACGCCCAACCCCTCAGAGGTCACAGTCGCTACCAATTCGCCCGTCTCAGCCGACACCAATTGGATGGTCACCTCTCTCAACGTGACGTTGCGCCCTCTACCTTGGCCATAGCCCACCATCAGGGTCTTGGCTCTAAAGCGCTCATCCACGCTGGGCAGGATAATGAAGCCTTTCTTGGCAAAGGCGCCAGCGATCAGATCGCGGGGATTGACCGACTCGATCTTTTGCTCCAAAGTCTCCTGCACAGGTTGGGTCGCTGGGATGTAGACGTAGCTGTATGCTCGAAGGTCCTTATTCATCTGGACAGTCGGGACACGTGGCATTGCACAGCCCGTGAGGAAGCCAACGACAACGAGGACGATTGCACCGATAAAGAATCTATTGTATCTGCTCTTCATAAACGGTAAGTTTTGTTCCCCGTAAAAGTACGATAATAATGAAGCGGAGCAAATACCGCCCCCATACAGCGAGCCACCCGACACAATGCTTCTCGGCATCACGTCGGGTGGCTCTGTTTGTTAGCGCTTCGCGAGAGGCTTAGATACCTACGTGCCCGTCACCGTTGCCTGGTGTGGGCGTGGATCCGCCACCTTCGGGCTTCTTTTCCTTCTTCTTAGCCTTGGGCTTGGCCTCCATACGTTCGTAGCTGACCTCTTCGGGACGGAGGCGGAAGTACATGGTATTCGGGCGAAGGTTCACGCGGGGCTCGGTGATGTGCACGTTCGCATTGAACTCGCTCCCGACGGGCACAACCTTGCTCTTAAACGAAGGCGAAAGCGTCCCCAGACGGCCGAAGTCCACTATGTCACCGTTAGCCACGACTTCGCGTGCCATATCAGCAGCGAGGTTGAGCACGCTTTGCACTTCCATGTAATTGAGGGTTGTGTCCTTAGCCACCATCTCGCAGAAGCGCTCGAAGCTCACACGATGACGGCCCGAAGGGGTGGCTTGGATGACTACCTTGCCTTTGTTTGGGCCAACGCCTACCTTGCGTTCGCCGAGGGTGTAACCAATGGGTTTGTTTTTCTTACTCATAATTATTTAAGGTGTCTCCAGATTGTTTACCCAGCCCCTGTCGGAGACGTTATACAAGGGCAGGAGAATGTGTTTTTCATCCGTCAAAAGGCCGTTCGGTCGCTACCGTCAAAGCCTATGGTGAGAAGACGTATACGTTTGGCGGGCAAAACGTATACGTTTGGCGGGCAAAACGTATACGTTTCATGGCCAAAACGTATACGTTTTCATCGCAAGACGTATACGTTTTGTTTGGGATAGGTATACGTCTTGTCTGGGAAAGCCATACGTCTCACTTCTCCACCCTCAAAGTTATCCTTTTCCAGCGAACAAAGTATCACCATCCTAAAGCCCCTTAGCTCCCCAGCTCCCCTTACATGGATGATGGGCAGAAGAGCCACAGAAGTGTGATTGCTTAATATACAGGGTAGAATTGAGCTATTACGTGAACTAGCCGCATCTAGTACTGGGATTTATTTAGAACAGCTTCATATTTCAGAGCCTTCACAATTTCACGTAGCAGGGCTGGATCCTTTTTTAGAGTAGATGCAATTTGTTTATAAGCTTGCTCATTCCCAGCCACCCCCTTCAAAAGATCTTCAATCTTTTTTTTTGATTCATCGGAAGAACAAATCAAATACGTATACTGATCAAGAGGTTCACTTCCCTTATCCCTTCTTAATAGATTCTTTGGTGAACGATAAATTTCTATAGAGAAGAGAGAGGAACCTACATTGGCATCAAATTTTTTCCCCTTAGGGTCTCTATAGAGAGAGAATTTTTGCTCTTGATAGTATAGGTTCAACAGGAATAAAGCTCCTAATGCGTGGATAAAATGCTTGATGCTACCCTTATTCAATGAGCCAGACCTATCATGCTTTACAGCCTGATATGCTTGTTTCCAAGCTGAACCACTATGTCCTCTCTTGAATGCTTTATGCAATGGAGTTAAACGGAGGTTGGATATATCCTCCAGATATAAAAGAGGACTTGAAATCATAACCACCTTCTTGCTGAGCGTCCATTTATTCTCCAGCAAAGCTAAGCAGTCTGTATCAAAATACAGATCGTTCCCTTGAGCAGGCTGTACCCCTCCCTCCCTAAAGTATAGCTCCTTTGAGATGGACTCTATCTCTATGACTGTGCGAACAAGTAGGTTCGCAATTCTCATGGAGTAGGTTGATAATTGCTTATCATCGACATGTATCGTATCAGCGATGTCCAATAACTCTCGCTCAAGCGATCGATAGACATTCCAGTAGAGATTATTCATTCCATTACGTACTTTTTATATGGTCAATATAGCATTGAAAACCCGTTGGCAAAGATATATCATTCCTTTATTCATAGACCTTCCCCCTTTACACTTCCCTCCCATTTATCACCAATAAAGAGCACGCCATTCAAAGGCCTTAACGGCGCAGAATACCAACGCAGTAGCTTCCTTAAAAAGCTAAAGAAATTGGCTGTAGGAGCAAAGAAAAGTTAATTATATTTGTGACGTATTCATCACTTAGACCTCATGATAATGAACCGATTCCTCCAACGACTACCGCGCTTGAGCTACCGTGCCAAGGTGGCCATGCTGCTCGTGTGTGGCGTTGTGGTGGGTTTAGGTGGGCTCTTCCTCTATCTGCTTAGGTTCCACACCTACTTAGGAGACGACCCCTCGGCCTGTGTCAACTGCCACATCATGACTCCTTACTACGCCACGTGGATGCACGGCGCCCACGCCCGCAACACCACGTGCAACGACTGCCACGTACCGCACGACAACGTCTTCCGCAAATACTTCTTCAAGGGGAAGGACGGTATGAACCACGTCTACAAGTTCGTCACGCGCCAAGAGCGTCAGGCCATCCAAGCCATCGACGAGAGCGCTGAGGTAATCATGGAAAACTGCGTGCGCTGCCACGCCACCCTCAATACAGAGCTTGTCAACACGGGGCGCATCACCTATATGGACGCCAAGTGCGACGAAGGGAAAGCCTGCTGGGATTGCCACCGCGACGTGGCCCACGGCAGGATGAACTCCCTCTCCTCGACCCCAGGGGCCGAAGTACCCCTGCCCGACTCGCCAGTGCCCGACTGGCTGCAGAAGATGCTGAACTAAGCATCCTCACCACGCAAGCATAATATCAGAATAACAAATAAAAGAGACTCAAAATCATGGCACAACAATTGAAACGTTGGCAGGGATGGCTCCTATTCGGAGGCTCTATGGTCGTAGTCTTCGTCCTCGGGCTCATCGTCTCCTCACTCCTGGAGCGCCGCGCCGAGGTGGTGAGCATCTACAACAACCGCAAGCACATCTTCAAGGACGCTATCGTGGCACAGAACGAGCTGTTCGCTGAAGACTTCCCCCGTGAATATCAGACGTGGCTCAAGACCGCCGACACCACCTACCAAGGTGAGTTCAATAGCTCGCAGCGTGCCGACGTGCTCGCTGCCCGCCCCGAGATGGTCGTGCTATGGGCTGGCTACTCCTTCTCTATGGAGTACAACACGCCTCGTGGTCACAAGCACGCTATCGAAGACATGGACGAGATCCTTCGTACTGGCTCCCCTGGCGTGAACGGCAACAAGGATATCCAGCCCGGTACCTGCTGGACGTGTAAGGGCCCCGACGTGCCCCGCATCATGAAGGAGAAGGGTATCGCTGAGTTCTACAAGGCGCCCTGGAGCCAGTGGGGATCCGAGATCGTGAACACCATCGGCTGCTCCGACTGTCACGATGCCCGCACCATGAAGCTCAAGCCCGCACGCCCCGCCCTCTACGAAGCCTTCGAGCGTCGTGGCGAAGATGTCTCCAAGCAGTCCCACCAGCACATGCGCTCACTCGTCTGCGCCCAGTGCCACACCGAGTACTACTTCAAGGGCGATGGCCAGTACCTCACCTTCCCCCACGACAAGGGCTTCACGGTCGAGGACATAGAGGCTTACTACGATGAGATGAACTACTCCGACTATACGCACAAGATCTCTCGCGCTCCCATCCTCAAGGCTCAGCACCCCGACTACGAGTTGTGGCGTATGGGTATCCACGGCCAGCGCGGCGTATCGTGCGCAGACTGCCATATGCCCTACGTGAGCGAAGGCGGAGTGAAGTACTCTGACCACCAGATCACCAGCCCTCTGGCGAAGATCGATAAGACCTGCCAGACCTGCCACCGCGAGGATGCCGAGACGCTCCGTCAGAACGTCTACGAACGTCAGCGCATGGCCAACGACGTCCGCAACCGCGTAGAGAAGGAGCTCGCTAAGGCCCACATCGAAGCTAAGTACGCTTGGGACAACGGCGCTACCGAAGCCGAGATGAAGGACGCTCTGCAGGCCATCCGAAAGAGTCAGTGGCGCTGGGACTTCGCTGTCGCCAGCCACGGTGCTTCCTTCCACGCTCCACAGGAAGTGACGCGTATCCTCGGTCAGAGCCTCGGCTATGCTCAGGAAGCTCGCCTTGCCATCGCCAAGGTACTGGCACGCCACGGCTTCGCAGGTGACGTCCCCATGCCTGACATCTCCACGAAGGAAAAGGCTTGGGCTTACATCGGCCTCGACGGCAAGAAACTCCAGGCTGATAAGGCAGAGTTTATGAAGACCGTCGTACCTAAGTGGGTGCAGTCGGCTAAGGCACAAGGCAAGCTCATCGAGCTCTAAGCCGAGCCTGTTGCCCTGACACACATCTAAGTATCCCTACTTCAGCGCGGCGACAGACCTCATCGTCTGCCGCCGCGCTTTCGATATAACCCCAATCGCTTCCCCGTCTATGTTCAACGCACTCTGGAAAATGAGAGAAGGCTTCGTCACTGGTGCAGGCCTGATCCTCGTTGGGCTACTGCTTCAGTACACGGCAGGCCCGATCGACTGGTCAGCCTTCGCCTTCCCGGTGAATGCTATCGTCCTTGCTCTCTACCTCCTCCTGCTCGTCATCATCTACGCGCTACGTCATCGGGTCCGCCTCTTTTCCTTCCTCTTCACTGTCGAGGCGGCTGTCCCCACACTCATCTACGCAGCTATACTCACCGTAGCCATGGGGCTTACCCGTCAGGTAGCCCCCCACGAGCGAGCCATCGACCCCATTGGGCTCACACGAATGCTGTCCTTCTGGCCCTTCGTGCTCATCTATGCCCGCCTCGCTGGCATCGTGGGGCTCATCGCGATACGACAGATCTTACACTTCCGCCTGAGAGAGGTGCCTTCGCTGCTCTCCCACATCGGGCTCTTCATCGCCATCGTCGCCGCGACGCTCGGCAGTGCCGATATGGAGCGCGTGAAGCTCAAGGCCACCACCGACATGCCCGAGTGGCGCGCCACCCACGATCAGGGCTTCATGGAGCTCCCGCTGGCCATCCAGCTGGAGAAGTTCACCATCGACGAATACCCCCCCAAGCTCCTCCTCATCAATAGTAAGACTGGGAAGTCCATACCAGAGAAGAACCCACAGATCGTCCTTATCGATAAGCACTTCCAGGAAGGCATGCTGTCGCAGTGGCGCATCCGTGTACACAAGAACTATCCCCTCGCTGCTCCCGTCATGGCGGCCGACACGACGAAGTACGTGGAGTGGGGCTCATCGGGCGCTGTGACGGCACTCCTCGTCGAAGCCCAACCGATGAAGAATGGCAAGGAAGTGGGCAAGCCCATCATCGGATGGGTCACCTGCGGTAGCTACCTCTTCCCCTTCCAAGAGCTGAAGCTCACGAAGGACCTAAGCCTCGTGATGGCACGCCGTGAACCCGAGCGCTACGCCTCACGCATCCATATCTATACGCAGACGCAGAAGAACATCGTCGCCACCGTCGAGGTCAACAAGCCCGTGACGGTCGACGGATGGAAGATCTACCAGCTCAGCTATGATGAAGCGATGGGTCGCTGGAGCGAGACCAGCACCTTTGAGCTCGTCAAGGACCCTTGGCTCCCCGCCGTCTATGTGGGTATCTACCTACTCTTGGCTGGCGCTATCCTCACCTTCATCACAGCACAGAAGCGCCGCCGCTAAGTAAGGCGACCTGAGTGTAGGGGAAGTCCTTACCCCGAGCACGCACCGCTCCAATGGCTGACGGACAAGCTACCCTACCCCTTCTGCTTCTTCACCCCAACCCTATCAACTCTATCCTCATGACTTGGGATTCCTTCATATTCTTCGCTATCCCTGCCCTCCTTCTGTGGGCGGGTGGCGCTTGGACGGCTTGGAAAAAGCGTCCACTACCGACCTATCTCCTCACCGCTGCAGGGCTGCTCGTTTACTTCGCCTTCATCCTCGGACTGTGGATGTCGCTGGAGCGTCCACCCCTTCGCACGATGGGTGAGACCCGCCTGTGGTACGCCTTCTTCCTCCCCACGGCGGGGCTGATCGTCTATTCGCGCTGGCGCTACCCTTGGATCCTCGCTTTCAGCACCATCCTGGCAGGCGTCTTCACCACGGTCAATATCGTCAACCCCGACATCCACAACAAGACGCTCATGCCAGCGCTGCAGAGCCCATGGTTCGCCCCGCACGTCATCGTCTATATGTTCGCCTACGCTGTGCTGGGTGCCGCTGCACTGATGTCGGCGTACCTACTGTGGTTCAAGAAGTCACCCATCAATGAGCATGAGATGGATATCTGTGACAACCTCGTGCAAGTCGGCTGGGCGTTCATGACTGTCGGTATTCTCTTCGGGGCACTCTGGGCGAAGGAAGCCTGGGGGCACTACTGGGCGTGGGACCCCAAGGAGACTTGGGCTGCTGCGACATGGTTCGCCTATCTGGCTTATATCCACGTGCGCATCCGTTCGGACCGCTACCGCCGTGCAGCACTCTGGGGGCTCTTCATCTCCTTCATCCTCCTGCAGATGTGCTGGTGGGGCATCAACTACCTGCCCTCTGCCCAAGGCGTCAGCGTCCACACCTACAGCTTGGGCTAAGGCGCTCCGCCCATAAGCCTATATAAAAGTATCGTCCCCACCCGTAGCCTCGGCTACAGGTGGGGACGCTTCTATATTTTATTTTAAGGTCAAACTTGAAGAGAGACGAGCTCATTGACCTCCGTCTCCGTTGCCTCTGGGTTGAGATCAACATAGGGCATATGGAGAAGTTTGTATGCTCTTAAGAATAGCTCACTTGTATCTGCGTCATTCTTACTTGCCTCAATAGTGGGAGTCAAGATATCAGTCTCAAACTTCTTATTGACAATGTATTCGAACGTAATCTCTTTATCCTTAAATCTTTCATCGCTACTCAACGCATCAAAGGCTGGTTTAATCAAATCATTCTTTGCCTTATCCACTTTGGGAGAGGCAAAAATGATTGTGCATTTTCGACCTGGGAAGCAGCCCAGCATTATCATATAAGACCGCACAAATTTCTTCATCACACGATCTCGTGCATTGACTTTTTTACCATACCCCAGCCCTCTCTCATGAAAGGCAACATCTATGGCATATACGTTCCCGTCTTTATCAACTCCTAGTGCATCGATCTCAGCCTGCTTTAAGAACTGACTAAAGTCAGATGTCAAGACATCCTTAACATCAAAATCTGTTACTGCTATTTTCTCTTTGCTTGAAGATCCTTTTAATTCTTCATAGAGTTCTTCTGCTGGAGACTCCTTCCCTAACTCCTGCAACCACCAGCTTGATAGTTTCCAATTAGTCTGATAGACCACGCATCTCTTCACGTGCTTGAGGTAGCTCAAGGCTAGGGACTCTCCGATTTCGATTTTCATGAGATCTATTTGTATTGAGTTTGACGATGTGCAAAGCTAGGAAGAATAAGTCTGGCGGGCAAAGGGTATACCCTCCGTGATCAATACGTATACGTTTCAGGCACGAAACGTATACGTATTGGGGGAGGATGGTTTGGGCGAGGAATCTTGAGGCGTTTCACTGGGAGAAAGGTCACCCCTTTAGTACCCCTTTTACGACCCACCATGGGTTTCCAAACCATCCCTTGGCTCAAGCCTCGGGCAAAGGCTAAGCTTGAAGCCTAGATGAGCTCGAATCCGCCAACCCATACTAGGCGCTAACCTACGCCCTCAGCTAAGGGCACAGTGGGGCATAAGCACCCATAAAGAAGCGTCCCCACCCGTAGTCTCAGCTACAGGTGGGGACACTTATTTAATATCGCCTTGCTATATGCCTTCTTTGCTGGCTATTGGTGATTCACTGGGAGAGCCCGAGTCACCCTACTGGTAATTCGGGTCGGTCGTCACATAAAATTTCCGTGGATCGCAGGCTGTCGTAAAGATGACGATACTGGGAGTACGCACACCAGGCATCGTCTCCCCTCCGATGAGCATACCATCCATCATCGAAGAAGACCTATCCAGATAGACGGCATCTGCTCGACCATCGAAGTGAAATCCGCTTTTCGCTTCCCCCCTCCCTCTCGACCTATCGAAGGAGTACCAGTCGCTGCAGAAACCATACCATGCAGGATCATGGCCGAGATAAGCACGATGCTCTGCCTGCAGCTTCTTCACCAGACGACGATTGCCCTTAGCTTTCGCAGCCTTCAGATCCTTCTCTCGCTGGAGTGCCGTCACAAAGAGATCAGCCCGCACCCCACCGGAGAAGCTGGCCTCGCCCCCCGAAGCATAACCACCCCCAAAGCCATGGGCAGCGATGGGGTCATCGGGTGCGATCTTGTAAGTCTGCCACTGCTTCGTCTGAGGTGTATAAGTCATATAGGTGACATCGGCCTGGACTCGTTGATCGGGCTCATCTACACCTGTGAATGATCCCATAACACTTAAGTACGGGACGCCGGAAGAAGTATCGCTTTCATCCTGATTCGTCATAGCTACGAGCTTGAGGAAAGGGCTATGCGGATAAGGCGTCTCCTCACGCCACTCCTTTTGCGGACGGCTGAGGTCGAGAGACAGGACGGTATTGGAGAGCTTCCCGTTCACACGACCCCCGATGAGGTAGAGCACATTCTCTATAAGCGCTGAAGCCATCCCACTACGAGGCTCTGGCAAGCTGGGGAGCGGAGTGATCGTCATACCATGGCGATTGCCCAGCTGAATGATATAGGCATCACGTAGGTCTCCCTCAGCAGACTGCCCACCTGCGACGATGAGCTGATCATCATACTGCTGGAAGGCCGCATAGGCCGTCGGTTGGGGCAAATGCCCTATGAGCCACCACCATATATCTACTTCCGAAGCCTTTGTCTCACAAGCATGATGCACTGCGCCAAGATACTCGCCGATATAGATCTCTGAATAGTAGCGCTTTGCTCCACCCTTTCGTGCTGGGCGGTCGGGGAAGTTACACCCACCAGCCATCACAAGTAGTCCTGGACGTAGTTCTCCCGCTATATGCCCCGACACGCCCTTGGCATAGGCGGAGTCTAACTGAGGCGTCTTAGCCTCGAACATGCGATAATCCTCTTGCGCCTGTGACGTGCCGTAGCTTCCACCCACCGCAAGCAGGAAGAGCCCCACAAGTCGCACTCTATATAGTATGCTATTCATCATTGTCTATTCACTCTTTATTAGCCTGCAGGGACGGATGTCCTCGCGTGATTTGGTAGCGTAAAGATGAGAATAATCGGCAGCATGACCATAGCCTCCTAACACCCCCTTCTCGAGAGGGGCTGCTACCGACCTATATAGGTCAGCGGGTGGACCTATATAGGTCACGACGCGGAGCTATACTGGTCGTCACGTCAACCTATATTGGTCGGAGCAGCGACCTATATAGGTTCGCACACCCCACTCCCCAATATGCCCCTCCGAAGTGATACGCTTTTCCCTTCGCCTTATCGCACGTATTCCTCTTATCCAGCGGATGGAAAAGCATCGTTCTCGTGAAGGAAAAAGCGCCATCACGTAGTAGTTTTCCTCTGTCTATGTACGTAGTCTTAAAGACCAGGTACGTAAATCCAAATATCCACGTACGTAGATATTAGAGCCACGTACGTAGCCCAAACTTATCTACCACTCGTCCGCAACTTTTATCCCTACGCAGAGCAACAACCTCTATATATAATGTATAGTCGAGGGAGGCGGGAAAGGGGTGCATTGTAGCAGGTGAGGGTGAGATTTCAGGGGAAGGAAAGGGGCAATTTCGTCCCTTCTCGGGGGTAGTCAAGAGGAAGAAAAGAGGGGGCAAAGGGGCAAAAAAAATGTATCTCGCTGAGGGATAAAGCAGTGCGATTTGGGGGTGAACTTTGGAGGGAAAGTGCGGTTTTGTTTTTGTAGCTTTGCACAAACTTTGATTGGATTGCTTCGGGAGTCCACTCGTAAATATTACATTTTCAATAACCATCATGACAGAGAGCAAACGCGCTTTATCTGAATACGTTTACCAAAGTAAGTATTCCTTGTTCCGCGAAGACTTGGGTCGTAAAGAGACCTGGGACGAGAGCGTCGAACGTATCCGCCAGATGCACCTGACACACCTGGAGCGCATCGCCCCCCAGGCGCTGCAAGACGAGTGGTTCATGACCCAGTTCAATGAGGCCATCGACTACTACAAGCTGAAGAAGTTCGTTGGGTCCCAGCGCAACCTCCAGTTCGGCGGTGAACCCGTCCTGAAGTCCTCAGCGAAATCCTATAACTGTAGCTACTCGCACTGTGACCGCCTTGAGGTCTTCCGCGAGATCGAGTGGCTCCTGCTCAGTGGCTGCGGCTGCGGTCTCTCCGTAGAGCAGGCTCACGTAGACAAGCTCCCTGCGCTCCTCCCCGCCAGCGAGCTGTCTCAGGAAAGCGAAGCCTATGTCATCGGTGACAGCATCGAGGGCTGGGCTGACTCCATCCACCGCCTCCTCGAGTACTACTTCATCCCAGGGGTAAAGAAGCCCGTCTTCGACTACTCTGAGATCCGCCCCAAGGGTGCTAAGATCGCTAAGCGCTTCATCGCTCCTGGACCTGACGGTCTGCGTATGGCACTCGATAAGATCCGTGCCCTGATGAATGCTGCCGTCACAGCTGGTCAGAAGCGCCTCTCTGCCCTGCAGTGCACCGACATCATCGCTCACCTGGCAGACTCCGTCCTCTCGGGTGGTGTCCGTCGCTCGGCGCTGATGATCCTCTTCTCTCCCGAAGACACGGAGATGGTGAACTGTAAGCACGGCGACTGGTTCACTACCAATCCCCAGCGTGCTCGCTTCAACATGTCGGCCGCTCTCAACCGCGGCGAAGTCGATCGCTCACTCTATGAGTCGCTCTTCCAGGCGATGCGTACGAGCGGTGACCCCGGTCTCTACTGGAGAGATAAGTTCGGCGTCGGCTGTAACCCCTGCTGCGAAATCGGCTTCTTCCCCACGGACAAGAATGGTGATACGGGCTGGCAGGTATGTAACCTCGCCTCCATCAATGGGATGGAATGTACGAGCGAAGAGGAGTTCTACAAGATCTGCCGCTGCGCGTCTACGCTCGCTACCGTGCAGGCTACCTACATGGACTTCCCCTACCTCGGACAGGCTACGACGAACATCATCCAGTCAGACCCCCTCATCGGTGTATCTATCGGCGGGATCATGAACAACCCTCAGATCCTCACGAACAAGGATATCCTCGCCGTCGGGGCTATGCAGGTACGCCAGCAGAACTCTCAGTGTGCTCGCATCCTCGGCATCAACCCCGCCAGCCGTACGACCTGCGTCAAGCCTGATGGTACGGTGAGCCTCCTGCTCGGTATGACCTCGGGTATCCACGGCGCTTACGCTAAGCGCTACCTGCGTAGCGTCGAGGCCAACATCGAAGAGCCCAACCTCAAGGCTTACGAAGAGGCTAACCCCAAGGCTGTACAGCCCAACATCTTCAAGCCCGCTACGGACAAGAAGATCTTCTTCCCCATCGAAGAAAGCGAAGACACTCTTCTGCGCAGCGAACTCAGTGGCGTCAAGCTCCTCGAGTACGTCAAGCTCGTCCAGCAGAGCTGGGTCATCCCCGGCATGAGCGACATGGAGTCTCCCATCAAGAATAATGTATCGAACACCGTCGACGTGCCCAACGACCAGTGGGATGCCGTCTGCGACTGGGTCTGGGAGAACCAAGACCACATCGCTGGCGTGACCTTCCTCTCGACCTACGGCGATATGGACCTACCTCAGGCTCCTATGTGCAAGGTCTCGACGGCTGAGGAGATCCTCCGCGAATACGGCGTCGGTAGTATGTTCGCTTCGGGTCTCGTCGTGGACACGATCGAGGTCTTCGGCGACCTGTGGAAGGCTTGCGAATCGGCTCAGGGCCGTGGCGAGCAGCTCTTCGTCTCGGACTACGCTATCGATGACTACATCCAGCGTCACAGCGTCGAGGGCGAAGCCCCCTGCCTGGACCGCGAGCACGTGCGTGGCATCCTCTCAGCACGCCTGCAGGACAAGGTCGAGAACCTCGCTGCTAAGCGCGATATCGTCCGCCGTATCGAGAAGTTCGCCCACAACTACTACCGTGGTGACATCTACAAGGCGGTGAACGTGCTGAAGAGCGTCAATAACCTCCACCTCTTCGAGGTCCTGAAGAAGACGTACAAGCCAGTAGACTGGAAGAGCGTCGACTTCTCTGGCAAGCAGTACACCAATGCCGATGAGCTTGGTGCAGCCTCCTGCGCTGGTGGTGCCTGCGAGATCAAGTAACGACTCCCCCGCCTCCCTGTGAGGCGTAGAGATAGCTGACAAGTATTGCAATATTCTCCCCCTTCCTTGGACTTGGTTCTATGGGAGGGGGAGTTACTTTATAGTCTCAGAGATGGGGTGGGAGAATGAATAACCCACATCTAGGCATAGATTTAAATTAAGACTTGACTATTTCCTCAAGGTTTACTAACTTTGCACATACTAGTAATTCAGTTGTGGTCGGATACACCTCCTAGAGCTTAGTCGGGTCAAGAATAGGCTTTGCTCTATTGAGACACTATGAGAATCTCCCCTCTGAGACATCACGTACCTCAAACAATCCTCCACTTTTCCTGAAAGAAATACCCCCAGTCCCTACAGACTGGGGGTTTTCCTTGGCCTTGACCCCCAAGGAGAGAGGCTATGTGGCAACTCCGCCACAAGCCAAAAAGAAAGGAGGTGTATAGTCATGACTGAATTAACTAGTCGTAGCAACCAGGAGTATATCTTTTGTCGCTATATCGTGCGTAATGGGAAGAGAATCTATCCCAAGCGTTCGAGATTCTTCCGCTTTCCAAAGCCCAAGAATGATAGCAGCATTAAGCCTGTAGTCTAGGGTTGCCTAGAGGGGAAGTGTAGGCTTCCCCTCTTTGGTTTATATGATACTTCCTCCAGTGTAGTCCTCCGAAAGCAAAAGCCTACCCGCCATTAGTATTGAACTAACGAAGGGCAGGCTTTTACCTCTTAGCTTTGCAAATATCCTAAGTAGACAATACACTTACTCAGAGCCTTATTCATTAGTAAGGGTTAAGTATCCCACACTAAAAAAGCAGACAGCAGGGTGGAAGCATGCTCCCCGCCCTACTGTCTGCTAGATTCTTGAAGCTACGGCTTCCTTATTTCTTCTGCTTGAATACCAGATTCATTACGAATAGGATGACGATAGCGCCGATGGCTCCCGTCACGATAGAGCCGATCCAGCCTTCGCCCAAGGAGGTGTTGAAGACCTTCTCCAAAAGCCAAGAGCCCACGCCACTCCCCAGAATACCTACGATGATATTCCCGAGAAGTCCGAGGCCACTACCTCGATAGATAATCCCGCCCAGCCATCCGGCCAGGGCTCCTGTAATCAGTGTTGCAATCATACTTATAAGCTTTGCTATTAAATTCAGCTACGAAGGTAAGGTTTATTGGCTGGAAGGCAAGACGTCAAGGCTCGGCGCCTTCCCCCTTACGCTCTGGCCTCCTCGGGCTTCCCACAAAAAGAGCCACCCCACCGTCAGCACGGAGCTAACGGTGGGGAGGCTTTGTATTGGACTTCGCCAGCCACCCGAAGGAGGCAAGGCGAGCGGTGTACTATCCGCCGAAGTCGTCGAAGAAGAGCTGGCTACGCTCTACGCCGAGATCCTCGAGCATCTTCTTCACGGCGTTGGCCATAGGACCAGGGCCGCACATGTAGTACTCGATATCTTCGGGCGCATCGTGATCCTTCAGATAGTTGTCGTAGATGACCTGATGGATGAAGCCGACGTAGCCGGTCCAGTTGTCTTCGGGCTGGGGGTCAGAGAGCGCGATGTGGAAGCTGAAGTTGGGGAACTGCTTCTCGATCTCGCGGAAGTCCTCTTCGTAGAAGATCTCCTTCTTGCTTCGTGCACCGTACCAGTAAGAGACCTTACGGCCCGTGTGGAGCGTGCGGAAGAGGTGGAGGATCTGAGCACGCAGAGGAGCCATACCAGCACCACCACCGATGTAGAGCATCTCAGCGTCCGTGTCCTGGATGTGGAAGTCCCCGTAAGGACCGCTCATGCGGACCTTGTCCCCAGGCTTCAGCGAGAAGATGTAGGACGAGGAGATACCAGGAGAGACGGGGAGCCACTTGTGCGTAGCGCGGTCCATAGGAGGCGTAGCGATACGGACGTTGAGCGTGATGATGTTCCCTTCGGCAGGGTAGTTAGCCATTGAGTAAGCACGGATCGTCTCCGTATCATTCTTACAGGTCAGGCTCCACATATCGAAGTGATCCCAGTCGCCACGGAACTTCTCATCGATGTCGTAGTCGGCATACTTGATATCATAGGGAGGGATGGTGATCTGTGCGTAGCTACCGCTCTGGAAGTTCATCACTTCACCCTCGGGGAGCTTCACGACGAACTCCTTGATGAAGGTTGAGACGTTGCGGTTCGAGACGACTTCGCACTCCCATTCCTTGACGCCGAAGACCGACTCAGGTACGATGACCTGCATGTCTTCCTTGACCTTGGTCTGGCAAGCCAGACGCCAGTGTTCCTTCTGCTCCTTGCGAGAGAAGAAGCCCGTCTCAGTAGGCAGGATTTCCCCACCACCTTCGACGACACGGCAGCGACACTGACCGCACGAACCGCTACCACCGCAAGCGGAGGAGAGGTAGATATTCTCACCCTGCAGAGTGCTCAGCAGCGTACCGCCGATGGGTACTGCAGCTTCCTTCTCCCCATTGATGGTGAGCTTGACGTTGCCTGATGGGACGAGCTTGCTCTTAGCGACAAGCAGGACGATCACCAGGAGCAGTGTGACCACGAGGAAGATGCCAACACTGACGAGTAATATGGTTGTCGTTGTATTCATTTCGTTGAGTCTTCGCTTTCGTTACATCTTGACACCAGAGAAGCTGAGGAAGGCAATCCCCATGAGCGCCGTGACGATGAAGGTGATCCCGAGGCCACGCAGGGACTTGGGCACATCAGAGTACTGGAGCTTCTCACGGATAGCAGCCATCCCGACGATAGCGAGCATCCAGCCGATACCGGAGCCGAAGCCATAGATGGTAGCTTCACCGATGGTGGGGAATTCACGCTGCTGCATGAAGAGTGATCCACCGAGGATAGCACAGTTCACAGCGATCAGCGGGAGGAAGATCCCGAGCGAAGCGTAGAGCGAGGGGCTGAAGCGCTCGACGAGCATCTCCACAAGCTGCGTGAAAGCGGCGATGACGGCGATGAAGATGATGAAGGAGAGGAAGGAGAGGTCTACACCTGCGGCATCAGCACCGATGAGCCAGTCAAGTGCCCCCTGCTTGAAGACCTTGGTCTCGAGGAGGTAGTTGATAGGCAGCGTGCAGGTCAGGATAAACGTGACAGCGATACCCAGGCCAAAGGAGGTCTTTACGTTCTTCGATACTGCCAGGAAGGAGCACATCCCCAGGTAGTAGGCGAAGATCATGTTATCGATGAAGATCGACCTAAAGAATAAGGCTAATGAATCCATTCTTTGTTAGTTCTTATTTGCGTGGGTAAAGGTTAGTTTTCCTGAAGCTCCTTGTTGTACGAGCGGTGGATCCAGATGAGCACAGCCACGGAGATAAGTGCCATAGGAGGCAGGATCATCAGACCGTTGTTGACATAGCCGTGGATACCATCGGTAGCGTAGAAGCTCTGAGGGATGATCTGGAAGCCGAGGAGCGTACCAGAGCCGAGGAGCTCGCGGAAGAAGCCTACAGCGACGAGGACAGCACCATAGCCAAGACCGTTACCGATACCATCGAGGAAGGATTCCCAAGGGCCGTTACCCAGAGCGAAGGCTTCGAGGCGACCCATGAGGATACAGTTCGTGATGATCAGCCCGACGAAGACGGAGAGCTGCTTGCTCACATCGTAAGCATAGGCCTTGAGGACTTCGCTGACGATGGTCACCAGCGTAGCTGCCACGACGAGCTGCACGATGATGCGGATACGGTTAGGGATCGTCTTACGCAGGAGCGAGATGACGACGTTGGAGAAGGCGACGACGACCGTCACAGAGAGTGCCATGACGATAGCGGGCTCGAGCTTAGAGGTTACAGCCAGCGCGGAGCAGATACCGAGCATCTGCACCATGATGGGGTTATTCTTGCTGAGTGGCCCGAGGAGCGTTTCTTTATTCTTTTTATTCCAGAGAGACATGGCTACTGAGCGTTATAGGTTTCAAGAAATTTTTGGAAGGGCTTGAGCGAGGCAGCGAGCATATCGTTCACACCATTGCTGGTGAGCGTACCGCCCGAGATACCATCGACGTAGTCCTTATCCTCGACCTTCTGGCCATTCTTGACGACAGCGATACCGGTGAAGGCGCCTTCACGGAAGATGTGCTTACCCTTGAACTGGGCAGAGAAGTGTGGCGTGGAGATTTCAGCACCGAGACCTGGGGTTTCCCCAGCGTTGCCGAAGTCAGCCCCATCGACCGTAGAGTGGTCAGCAGCATCGATAGCGATGTAGCCCCAGATCTTATTCCACAGACCTGCACCATTGAGGGGGAGGACGTAGAGGGTCTTCCCATTGACCTCAGCGACGTAGACGGGGAGGTCTTGCTTCTCACCCTTAGCGATGAGCTTATAGGAGAGCTCGGTGTTGGCATTGAAAGCGTCGCTCTTACCGACTTCTTCCCCTTCAAAGGTCTTGACGACCTGGCCCTCTTCGTTGACGAGGAGTTCCTTCTTGATGAGGTCCTTGTAGGTGGAGATGACGGCGGACTTATCAGGGCTCTGACCAAGTGCGCGGAGGATCTGCTGCATCTTGTCGATGTTCGCATTCTCCTGCTGTGCGGGACGCAGGACGATCGCTGCACCTGCCAGGAGGACTGCAGCGAGGATGACCATCACCGCAGCATAGATCAGTACATAAGAATTCTTATCTCTATTCATCGTTGTAGCGGTGTTGGATTAGTTCTGAGCCTTAGCGGAGAGACGCTTGAGACGCTTCTGCGTATTGCGCTCTACCACGATGTAGTCGATGAGTGGTGCGAAGGTGTTCATCAGGAGGATAGCGAGCATCATACCTTCAGCGTACCCAGCGTTGAGCACACGGATGAAGACGACCATTACCCCGATGAGGAAACCATAGACCCACTTCCCAGCTTCGGTGCGTGCAGCGGTCACGGGGTCCGTAGCCATGAAGACGATACCGAAGGCGAAGCCACCATAGATGAGGTGGTGGAGTGCAGATACCTGCATAGCAGGCGTAGCACCGATGGCGTTGAAGACGGCAGCCATGACGACGACACCGACGACACCAGATACCATGATCTTGTAGCTAGCGATACCCGTATAGATGAGGATGCAAGCCCCGATGAGGATAGCGAGCGTGGAGACTTCACCTACCGAGCCTGGGAGGAAGCCGAGGAAGGCATCCCAGTCAGTCAGTGGACCACCGAGCGTATTGTGGATGTCGGGGAGCATACCCTTAGCAGCAGCGATCTGCCCGAGGGGCGTAGCACCAGAGAAGCCGTCGACAGCCTTCTCAGCACCACCGAGCCCGAAGGTCGAGCCGAGGCGTACCCATACGCTGTCACCAGACATAGCGGCGGGGTAAGAGAAGAAGAGGAAGGCACGCGTGATCAGCGCTACGTTGAAGACGTTGTAGCCCGTACCACCGAAGACTTCCTTAGCGAAGACTACAGCAAAGGCAGTAGCTACAGCGATCATCCACAGTGGGGTCTCCACAGGGATAATCATCGGGATGAGAATCCCCGTGACGAGGAACCCTTCCTGGATCTCCTCATGCTTCATCTGGGCGATGATGAATTCAATACCCAGACCTACAGCGTAGGAGACGATGATCTGAGGCAGCACGGAGAGGAAGCCATAGAAGAAGGTGCTCCAGAAGGAAGCTCCCATATTCTCAACGGCGATATTGTGCTGCAGCCCAACGTTGTACATCCCGAAGAGCAGCGCAGGCAGGAGAGCGAAGATGACTACGCTCATCGTGCGCTTGCTATCGATGGCATCGTGGACGTGAGCGCCACGACGCTTCGAGGTCGTATTGGGTACGAAGAGGAACGTCTCAAAGCCGTCGAAGACTGACTCCAGGGCCGAGAAGCGCCCCCCCTTCGTGAAGGCGGGCTTAATCTTATCGATTTGTTTTCTTAATGCGTTCAAGGTCGTTGTCCTTTTAATGAGTGAAACCTTCTATTAGTTCATTTCCTTGTACAGCTCATCCAGACCCTGACGTACGATCTGCTGGAGAGGTATCTTGGACGTGTCGACGAATTCGCAGACAGAGAAGTCTTCGGGAGCCACCTCATAGATACCGCGAGCCTCCATATCGTTGATGTTGAAGGCAATGATGCTCTTCAGGAGGAACTCAGGATAGATATCCATAGGGAAGACGCGGTCGTACTCGCCACTCATGATCATAGCGCGGCGACCACCCTTGACACGGGCATCAAGCACATATTCCTTCTTAGGCATGAGCCAAGAGAAGTAAGAGCGGCTGTGGCTGTACTGGTTGAGACGAGGCAGAGCCCAGCCAAAGACCTCGTGCACGTCGTCCCCCTCGGGGATGATCGTGATCTGGTCAATAGAGTAGCTCATGCGGTCGTGCTCTTCATCGACCTTGACACCGGAGAAGACATCCCCCTCGATGATGCGCTCATGCTCACCCTTCTTACCGAGACGGCCTGCGAGGGCTTCGGTGAAGCGGGCACCAGGCAGGACGGTCAGATAGCCCGTCTCCTTGGCTTCGGAGCCCGTGAGAGCGATGGTGCGGGAGAAGTCGACCTTACCGGTCTTGAGGAAGCGGCCGATCACAAGAAGGTCGCTGGCCTTGAGCGTCCAGACAGTCTCTTCCTTGTTGATGGGCGCCGTGTGGTTGATCAGCGTACCGACCAGACCTGCGGGGTGTGGCCCGCGGACTTCGACGCGCTCGACACCCGTCACACCCGTCAGTTCGCCAGGAGCGACACCGAGGTAGACCTTACCCGTGGTAAGCTTAGTGAGAGCGGTGAGAGCCAGCTGCAGCTCGTCCTCGCGACCCTGAGCCAGATAGCTGAAGCGGGGAGCAAGGGGAGCGGTGAAGTTCGCCGTGACGAAGATGTCACGGGGCTCAGTCAGAGGATTAGCCAGGCGGTCGTAGGGACGCTGCTTGAAGAAGCTGAACATACCACTCTCTAGGAGGAGAGCAAGTACCTCAGAGCGCTGCATCTTTTCGACCCCAGCCGTGGCGAAGGACTTGTACTCCGTCGTCGCATCGGGGCGTACTTCGACGCTCAGGACCTTGCGCTTGGCACCGCGATTGACAGCGATGACTTCGCCACTGACAGGCGAGGTCAAGCACAGCTCAGGCGCACCCTTATGGCACAGCAGAGCATCGCCTGCCAGCACCTTGTCGCCTGGGTGAACGATCACTTTAGGGACGAAGCCGATGTAATCATCGGGGACGACGGCATAGCTCTCCGTGCGCTGGGCTGCTGCGAGTTGCGTCTCAGCGGCCTTTCCCTTCAGATTCAGCGTGAGGCCCTTCTTTATCGTGATAATGTTCGGCATAACACGTGATTTGATGATTTGTTTAGTTAAATTATTTGGGTACAAAAGTACACATTCTTTGCCATACTCTACCTATAATAAGGGAGGCAGCGCCCCACCACATCCCCACAACAAGCGAAGAGGGTATGCATAACTCCCCATCTTCGGCGTTCCTCCCAGCCTCGCGCGCGTACATATACTATATAGGATCGTGCCCGTCACCCTCCCGCTAAGGGGTACACTCCGAGCGACGGTGCACCTATCCCAACCACGCTACACGCTCCCACCCCCACCGAAGGGGGGAAGGGCAAGCACAGCAGACGTACGCCCCCCCCACCAATAGGGGAGGTAAAAAGGACCTATATAGGTCGGCGGGCTAATCTATATGGGTGCGTGGGTAGAGCTATATAGGATGGCGAAGAAAGCTATATAGCTTTGGACTGATTCCGTATA
>ERZ1674051.98-NODE-98-length-26423-cov-11.831652_pt1 | contig 26423 bp, 21 predicted proteins | sample MGYA00581125_ERZ1674051 | MGnify/ENA primary metagenome ERZ1674051 (study PRJEB41354, sample SAMEA4873326) | human saliva metagenome | biome: human-associated habitat [ENVO:00009003]; feature: mouth environment [ENVO:08000002]; material: saliva material... | reverse complement strand
ATCCTCAGCTTAAGAATAAAAACCCTCTACCCGGTCGCACCCTTCCCAGGGTGCGTGAATTGAAACTATCACCGCCTCAATGGGCGAGGGTGAAGTGGTAGTCGCACCCTTCCCAGGGTGCGTGAATTGAAACCGCACCAACCCCGGCATCATCCTCTACGTGGCCATGTCGCACCCTTCCCAGGGTGCGTGAATTGAAACGGATGTGGAGAGTATGGACCAACTACTCTTCGCCGTCGCACCCTTCCCAGGGTGCGTGAATTGAAACCGCCTCTTGGCTTATCAGAAGATCTACTCGGATTTTTGTCGCACCCTTCCCAGGGTGCGTGAATTGAAACCTGAAACATTATTGAAGACTGGCGAGTAGCACGCTGTCGCACCCTTCCCAGGGTGCGTGAATTGAAACAGTTACTTTGGTCAAAAGTCCGCTAATGCAGCTGCGTCGCACCCTTCCCAGGGTGCGTGAATTGAAACGTCCAATGTCCGTGACTGGTCAAAATCTTTAATGTCGCACCCTTCCCAGGGTGCGTGAATTGAAACTCTTGGAATTGGCGGGAAAAGCCTCGAGATTGAGTCGCACCCTTCCCAGGGTGCGTGAATTGAAACGTCGGTAGACTTGCGGAAGAGTGAGCCCCGGCAAGTCGCACCCTTCCCAGGGTGCGTGAATTGAAACATCAGACAAGCCTTGAGGCATATAAGCGCCATCGAGTCGCACCCTTCCCAGGGTGCGTGAATTGAAACTTGAAGCTGGTGTAACCGCTGGCGCCTCCCTCCTGTCGCACCCTTCCCAGGGTGCGTGAATTGAAACAAGGCTCACAGGCTCGTAGTGCAGATGCTAATGCGTCGCACCCTTCCCAGGGTGCGTGAATTGAAACACGTCCGTTACGTTGATCGTGCGGAACTGCCCGCGTCGCACCCTTCCCAGGGTGCGTGAATTGAAACTATAATAAGAGACACAATGAAGGAAACACGAAGGGTCGCACCCTTCCCAGGGTGCGTGAATTGAAACTGTTGTCCCCGATACTGAATACTCCGCTGAAGGCAGTCGCCCCCCCTCCCGAGGTGCGTGAATTAAATCATTGCCGTTATCCCTCAGGCCTTTTTCGATATGCCTCTAATCACACGTCTATGTTCCAAGGCTATAGGAGCTATTCTCTTAAAGCTTTCCCAAGATAATATCGCAACAAGCTTTATTGCTCCTCAACTAAAGGATTCAGGACTAGACTTGTTGATAAGCACTTCTGCTCAACCTACCCATAGGTGAATCGGTAACCTATCATAGATAGGAGATGATAGAAAAAAGCAATAAAAGTAGGAGTAGCAACCTATATAGGTCAACGGGCGAAGCAATATTGGTTGACGAACGAAGCACTATTGGTCCACGCACCGACCAATAGTGGTTTACTCGCCGACCAATAGTGGTTGATACAGGGTCTCTGCAGAGAGCTCTGTGATATACAGTTTGCCCGCACCGCTTCAAGAAGGCGGTGCGGGCAAGCCATATGATAATAGTTGAGTGGAGGAAACCTTTAGAAGTTGAAGTAGATGAAGGGCTGAGCGTCTGCGCTTCTGATCTGGATCAGCAGGAAGATCACCCCAATAAAGAGCAATGCTTGCTTAAGGAAAGAGAGATCCGTGATCCACTCACGGAAGCGAAGTTCTTGCTTGTGTGAGGTGAAGTGCAGGAGGTAACCTATAAGCAAGAGCAGCAAGACATTCTTGTATCCCACGACAAACTGCAGGAAGACCTCAGGGGTGAAGTGATCCTTGATCTGAGTAATCACCGCACAAGCTGTCTCCATCGAGTCTGCACGGAAGAAGATCCAAGCAAAGCAGACGAGATGGAAGGTAATGATCTGCCCTGCGAAGCGCTGCCAACGAAGGGGCTCACGGCGACGCCATCCGAAGTGATCAAAGATCTGCATATACAGCTTGTGCAGAGCAAGAGCCACACCATGGATGGCTCCCCAAAGGACAAAGCGGAGAGCTGCTCCATGCCATAGCCCGCCAAGGAGCATCGTCAGGAAGAGGTTGATATAGGTGCGGATCTGTCCTTTTCGATTTCCGCCGAGCGGAATGTACAGGTAGTCACGCAACCAACTTGAGAGGGAGATATGCCAGCGTCGCCAGAACTCGGTAATATTCCCCGACTGATAGGGCGAATCAAAGTTGATATTGAAGCGGAAGCCGAGTAGCAAGGCGATCCCAATAGCCATATCTGAGTATCCAGAGAAGTCACAGTAGATCTGCATCGCATAGCCGTAGACCGCAAAGAGATTCTCTATCCCTGTGAAGCGAGTTGGCTCAGCAAAGATGAGGTCTACAAGGTTCGCCCCGATGAAGTCTCCGATAATCGCCTTTTTGATCAAGCCACTGATAATGAGCGTAAGAGCTTCTCCATATTCAGCCTTCAGCAGCTGCGGGCGACGATAGATCTGTGGTATAAAGTCCTTCGCACGGACGATAGGTCCAGCGACCAGCTGCGGGAAGAAGGAGAGATAAAAGAGGTAATCAATCCAGCGACGCAGTGGGGTGATCTCCTTTCGGTAGATATCGACCGTGTAGCTTAGCGTCTGGAAGGTATAGAACGATATACCCGCAGGGATGAAGTAGTCGCGAGCCTCCAATGGCACTGCTGGAGGTGTCGTGATGCCAATCGCTGCGAGCAATGTCTGCCCCAGATCCAGAAGGAAATAGAAGTACTTGAAGTATGAGAGCATCCCGATATTCACGCAGACGCTCGTTATCAAGAGGCGCTTGCGATGACGCGGATCTTCACTCTGCCCCATAGCCCGTCCAATGAAGTAGTCCATCGTGGCGGCAAAGAGGAGGATCAAGACATACTCCCCACTACTCTCGTAGTAGAAGAAAAGCGAGAAGAGAGCGACGTAGATAATGCGTAGCGTCGTCGTCTTCCGAAGGAGCATATAGATCGGCAGGAAAAAGAGCGCACAGAAGAGGAAGAGTCCCGAGGAGAAGATCATCGGACTCTCGCGGTCAAAGCGCAGTACATCGGGGAGTCTCCCCCAGTCGATTGTATCGAAGAAGGTCATTCGTCGTAAAAGGGTTAGCGAATAGAGAGTGCACGCTCCAGCGCCGAGGTGATAAGTCGCCCCTGACGCTCATAGCCATCACGGCTATAGTGCACACGATCACCAGCCATCAGGCCATCGGCGATCCAGGAATTGATACCTGATTGCCCTCCCATAGCAGAGAAGAGGTCGAAGGCAGCTACGCCATGCAGCTCTGCACGATGCATGATCTCCTCTGAGACACGCGCTGCATTCTCATTGAATCGATAGGTCATAGTAGTCATCTTCTTGCGGTGCTTACGCCGGCGTCCTGTGACGACATAGTGCGTAGAGGCTTGGCGGAAGAAGCTGGGGGGAGGGGTTGTCAGTAGGATCTTTGTCTTAGGTAAGATTTCCTTGACCAGCATAAGCATCTGCTCAAGGCTCTCGGTGAAGTCTGCCATCTGGAAGCGTGTACTGTAGCAGTCATTCGTTCCCATTGATAGGATGAGCAGTTGAGGCTCCAGCAAAGAGAGCTGCTCAACATAGTCAGCGAGCGCATAGTGCCGGTAAGCAGCTCCATTAATACCAATATCATGGACAAGTACACCACCCTTCCCGGATAGAAGGACACAGCCCGCATAGACAGCTTCATCAGCATCATTCTCCTCCGCCCCCGTGAGTGTGACAGTCGTATAGGGTGAGCGCCAAGAAAGCGTATCTACTACGTAGGCTCCCGTAGAGAAGCGTCCTGTGCGGAGCTCGGCAAGAGGGAATGCTGTCAAGGGGAGCGAAGAAGCAGTGCGAACAAGGTGCATCTGTCGGAAAGGGTGATCCGAAGAGGTAACCCCAATGGTAAATCGGCTACTAGGACGCGTAGAGAGCACATAGCCCCCTAATCCCATGGGGCGTGTGCCTTCGGGCTTAAGAATGAGCTCGCGCTGCCAACCAAATCCAGACGAGGTGACTCGGTAATCCCGTGGAGAATTAGAGCCATAGAGCGCGTACCAACCTATCCAGCCTCGTCCTGCATCACCGAAGGAAGCTTGCAGCGAGGCACGCAGTGGAGCCGTCGTATACCCTGCTTGGATATGACTATCGCCGAGCTGAACAATGGAGACCGTGCTACCATTCTTTGCTGCTACACGCAGCTCCTGAGCTAAGCTCGCAAAGTAGCCTGTTGGAGCATAGAAGTTCGGCTCGCTCTTTGGCACTGGACCAGCAGCAAATAGAGATCCAGCAATACCCAGCACTCCTACCGTGAGGAGAAGTGCTGCACGCTTACTTGATCGCATCATAGTACTTTTCTTCGAGGAAGAAGGCATCGAGGAACTGGCGAGCGAGCTCGTCACCCCCACGATGAGAGAGGTGGGTGTAGTCCTTGGCAGCCCACCCCTTGCTGGCAAGCTTACCGATACCTCCGAGGCGACCGACAGCCTCTCGCGTACTCCAGAAGACCACACCCTTATCGGCAGAGAGACGGATCTGTGCACGCTCTAAAGCAAGAGCGGCAGGCATCGTGACGACTGCTCCCCCCGAGGCCTTGACACCACGGTCCGATACACCAAGTAAGAGATAGTCGGCACGCCCCGTCGTTGCACGAAGGTGATCAATAGCCTTACCCAGTTGCTTGGTATAGCCCGAGTAATCAAGTTGCTTCGGAGAGATTGTATTGAGGCCGTACTGCAGGACGATAAGGTCATAGGGTCGCTCTACGAAGAAAGCCTTATTAAGCTCAGCATCAAGCGAAGCTAAGATGAGGCCCGAGTTCCCGCGTATAGAGAAGTTATCAACGCTAACCCCCGAAGTACCATCCAGCGAAACTCCATAGCAAACGAAGCCAGAAGCCCCACCCGTGAGGGTGAAGCGCACAGAGCTGATCGAGCCTGTAGCGAGGCGACAAGCACTAAGCACCTCGGTCGCTGGGAGCTCAAGCGTCGTCGCTTCCTCTGAGTTCGTAGAGACCTCAAGGGTAGCTCCTGATGGAGCCTTATAATAGATGACCGCTTCATTACAGGGACGAGCACCCTTAGGAAGGGTGTAGCGCACCCAGTCCCCGACAGAGCCCGTATAGTAGTGGCTCGGGAGTGGATAGCGTCCTTTGGAGTGAAGCTGATTATATTCTTTCCAGCCCTTAAATTCGTGGCGAACTGTACGACGGAAGCCTGCTGTCTCCGAAGTCAAAGGAAGCCACCCTACCCCAGAGCCACCATAGCGAGCTTGCAGCTGGCTACGTATGCTACTGGTGAAGATATCTCCTTCGATAAAGGAGTCTCCAAGGACAGCGATACGTACAGGACGCCCCAGCGAGCTACGACGGCGGAGCTGCGCAAAGAAATGCTGCAAGCCGTCGTGAGCGGGCGTCATATCGACAAGGATACTCGTGGGATGGATAGTCGAGTCCAGCTTCTCAGCAGACATCGCCGAGTCAGGAGTGGCCGCCTTTGCTTGAGCTTCCAGCTCGCGATGTATGCGCTCACGCTCCTGCACCTTCTTATCCGTGCTACGAGCCTGCTGGCTAAGAGCCACGGCGTCTTCGCTCTTATTAGCAAGAGAGTCTACCTGCTCACGACGTAGGTCAGAGAGCAAGTCTACCTTGTTCGGCTCCCAACCGAAGATGTTATCCGGCAGGAAGTAGAGCAGAAGGAGCCCCAGCGTCACCGCCAGAGCTAGTAGCCAAAAGCGAAGGAGGTAATCGGGCGACTTAGAGCTTCTCCCCATAGGCCAGATCTCCAGCGTCCCCTAAGCCTGGGACGATATAGGCGTGGTCATCTAGGACAGGATCGATAGCAGCTACCCAGAGCGTCACATTGTCGTCTGGGAAAGACTCGCAGAGCGTATCTACAGCCTGCTGGCTGGAGATAATCGAGACGAGGTGCACCTCCTTGGGGGTACCCTTAGTCAAGAGTGCGCGATAGGCGAGCTCCATAGAGCTTCCCGTAGCGAGCATCGGGTCAACGAGCAGTAGCGTCTTCCCCTCAAGAGAAGGCGAAGCGATGTACTCGATGAAGATATCGAAGTTCAGGCGATCCTTGTACTTACGATAAGCCGAGATGAAGGCATTCTCTGCCTTATCAAAGTAGTTGAGGAAGCCCTGATGCAGCGTAAGGCCTGCACGCAGGATCGTACCGATGACGATCTGGTCCGAGATCTGAGCACAGCGAGCGACGCCGAGCGGCGTCTGCACATCACGCTCCGTATAGTGGAGCTTCTTACTCAGCTCATAGGCCATAATCTCGCCGACGCGCTCGACATTGCGGCGAAAGCGCATGGCGTCCTTCTGTATCTCTATATCGCGCATCTCTGCGACGAAGTGGCAAAGGAGAGAATTCTCCTCGATGAGGTGCTTTACTTTCATTGATGATGAAGCTTTGGGAAGGGGAAATATACCTTCAGGCTCTCCTATTCAACGTAGAGAACGAGGCCTTTGAGGTATTCGCCTTCGGGATGGTAGATATTGATGGGGTGGTCAACGGGCTGAGTGAGCTGGTGCAGGATGCGCACCTTACGCCCCGAGGCCGCCGCTGCGGTGAAGACCGCCAAGCGGAATTCTTCCTTTGATACCGCCTGTGAGCAGCTGAAGGTGAAGACGATCCCGCCTGGGGCGACCTTCTTGAAAGCGATGCTATTGATCTTACGATAACCTATGAGGGCATTACGTAGGACCTTGCGGTGCTTAGCGAAGGCTGGCGGATCGAGGATGATCAGGTCATATTCGCCCTCGGGCATACGCTCTAAGTAGTCGAAAGCATCCTCCGTGACGGAGTGGTGTCGGGGGCAATCCGCACCGAAGTTCAGAGCCACGTGCTGCTCGGTGAGGTACATTGCCTTGGCCGAGCTATCCAGTGAATCCACACGCTTTGCTCCTGCGTGAAGAGCATAGATTGAGAAGCCCCCCGTGTAACAGAAGGCATTGAGGACGGTGCGTCCCTTAGCGTAGTGGGCTACAAGAGCGCGGTTGTCGCGCTGGTCTATGAAGAAGCCCGTCTTTTGGCCCTTGAGCCAGTCGGGAGTGAAGCGCACGCCGTTCTCATAGATCGGTGCTGCCTCGGTATGCCCGATGAGGAAGCCGTCCGAAGCGAGTTCGCGCATATCACGAGTGGGTAGCGTCGTCTCAGACTTGTAGTAGATGCCCTCGAGAGGGAGGACGGGATCGCCTGCCTCAGCGAAGACCTCCCACAGCACTTCGGCGATGGTCTGGCGTGCCTGATGCATCCCGAGACTGTGCGCTTGGACTACGGCCGTACGGTCATAGATATCAATGATGAGCCCTGGGAGACTATCTCCTTCACCGTGTACGAGGCGGTAGGTCGTATTGGGGCTATCGCTGGAGCCGACGGGGCGAACGAGGTCGCACGAGAGGCGCAGACGAAGCGCAGCCTCCAGGCGACGCTTGTAGAAGGCACGGTCAATGACTTCCTCTGCATCGAAGCTCAGCAGGCGCACTGCTATACTTCCCCCACCAAAGTGCCCCGTACCTAAGGGACGGCCCTTGCTATCGACGACAGAGACTAAGTCGCCATCTTCCACAGGGGCGGAGAAGGAAGCGATGGCACCCGAGAAGATCCAGGGGTGGAAGCGCAGGACGGACTCCTCCTTGCGAGGATGTAGGCGTAGCGTAGGATAGCTCATTTATATCAGGGCAAATTGAGTAGGTGATGGAGCGGGGAGCGCCATAAGGGTCGTATAAATCCGCAGGGATGCCCAAGCGTCAAGGGCGGCATAGTGCGCCTGTGCTGGGCTAAGCTTCTTCGCCTCCCAGTCGCTCATGCGCTGCGACTTGCTCATACGCTCAGCGAAGAGGATCGCGTAGATCTTCTGCAGGCCGAGCTCGCGGATACCGTAGCCACCGCAGAGCTTCTGGAGCTCGACGAAGGAGCCTGGGGTGAAGGCTTCACGACGTGAGAGGGCGGTGATGTCATCGCGCAGGCTAAGCCCTACCTTGATGATCGCTGGATCTTCGAGTAGGGAGATAAGGCTCTTGGGCAAGCCCATCTTATTGAGGCGGAAGAGGAAGCACTCCTCTTCGGTAGCTATCTGAAGGAGGGAGACCTCGTAGCGAACACCAGCTGTGAAGCTTGGGCGCGTCTCGGTGTCGATACCGAGGGCGCCAGCACGACGCAGGCGCATCGCCACACGACGTGCCTCTTCGCGGGTCTCTATGATGGTGATGGGAGCGGGGCAGCGTGCCAAGGCAAGCGACTGCAACTCCTCGTCCGTGATCGAAGGGGGATAAGAGTAGACCGGAGTGAAGGCCGAGGGCTTGGCGCTCGAGCGGCGTACAGGGCGCTCCTTCTCTTGGGGCGCTGCCTTCTCGACAGCGGTGCGCTTTTTAGAAGCGGAGGTCGAAGAGGGCTTCTTCGCCGTCTTCTTCCCCGAAGGACTCTTCGGGCTCGTCTTTGTCGTCATCCTGTGTCTGTAACTGGGAGGTGTAGATACGATGAAGGGCTGTGAGCGACTCGAGGAGTGCCTGCCCCCAATATTCGTGGAAGTAGTGGCGGCAGCGCCCGACAGCTGCGGGGAGCGCCTCTTCGTTCTCGTCGCGTAGGATCCCGAGGAGATTGCCTACCTGCTGATAGACATCCGAGAGGCCCTCGGAGATGAAGGCTGCTATCGGCGTGTCGCTGTAGGTCATCTCTTCGGACTGCGCCGAGAGGTATGCGTCGTCCTCACCGAGGAGCAACGAGACACGGCTGCGCACGGCCTCATAGGCACCTTCGGTGATATATTCTTCGATATAATCGGCTTCGGGACTGTAGAAATAGGAGGGAAGGTGCAGCGTCACCGAGTAGAGCTGGGGCAGGAGCGCCACCAGTTGCTCGACGAGAGCGTCACGCTCGGAAGCCTGCTCCAAGAGCGCGGCATAGCGGACGCCGACTGCAGCGAACTCTAAGATCTCTTTCGTATAGAGGCTCTCCGCCTCTCTTACATTTGATTCCATACAGGTGCAAAAGTACTATTTTCTGCAGCTTCGTCCCCTCTCCGAGTGCGGCAAGAGCGCGAAAAGAAGCGCCTCAGCACGCTCTCGAGGGCGAGGCCCTGCGCGGCGTGGGAAATCTTCGCCTCGAGGGATCCATTTCGCAGCCCGCATCTGGGGATAAAACGCTGCCCAAAGCACCTTAAAAATAGGGGTAAAAAAGCGACTTCTAATCAGCAAGGAAATACCCACGGTTACGCACTCATATAGAGCGCCTTGCAAAGGGATATTTCCTGCGGTGCAAAGGGGGCTAAATTTCCGTATATGCGAAAATATATTTGTGTATATACGGAAAAATATTTCTGCATATACGAAAATTTATTTCCCTATATACCGAAATTTTCCGCCGCATATACGGAGCTCGCCCGCTGTACAAAAAGAGAGGATTATTCTTTGGGGAAATGGCTTAGCCTTCGAGCTGCATACTGAGCTCTTCCCAGCGGGCGAGGACTTGCTCCTGCTCCTTCTTGAGCTGGCTGTACTGCTCGAAGAGCTTGGCGTCCGTGGCATGGGCGGGATCGGCGAGCTTCTCCTCCAGAGCACTCAGCTCGGCATCAATGGCTTCGCTGCGCTCCTCCTGTGCCTTCAGCTCACGCTCGAGGGCACGACGCTCCTTAGCCGCCTCCTTCTGGCGCTGGTAGTCCTGCGCTCCCGTCGTGGACTCAGGAGCCTTCGTCTCCCGCTGCACGGGTGTGGCGGCTCGTGGGTTGCTGGCCGAAGTGCCGTCCTCACGGTCGCGCTTCTCCAGCCAATCGTAGATACCGCCGATGTGCTCGGTCACATGGCCCGAGCGGAACTCGTAGACACGCGACACCAAGCCGTCGAGGAACTCGCGGTCGTGCGAGACGATGATGACCGTGCCCGTGAAGTTAAGGATGGCTTCCTTCAGGACGTTCTTCGAGCGGATGTCAAGGTGGTTCGTCGGCTCGTCGAGGATGAGGAGGTTTGCGGGGCGAAGGAGGAGCTTGATAAGGGCTACACGACCACGCTCGCCCCCACTGAGGACGGAGACCTTCTTCTCCGACTCCTCACCACCGAACATAAAGGCCCCGAGGAGGTCATTGATGCGTAAGCGGATATCCCCCTGCGCTTCGCGGTCGATAGTCTCGTAGACGGTGTAGTTCCCGTCCAACTCTTGGCTCTGCGTCTGGGCGAAGTAGCCGATCTCGACGTTGTGCCCGAGCTTGAGCGTGCCCGTGTAGTCGCTGACTTCTCCCATGATACACTTGATGAGGGTGGACTTCCCCGAGCCATTCTTCCCGACGAAAGCGACCTTCTCTCCGCGCTCGATGGTCATATTCACATCCGAGAAGACGGTGTGCTCGCCGTAGCGCTTCGTGAGGCTATCGATGATCACAGGGTAAGCACCCGACGTCACCGCGGGGAGGAAGGAGAAGTGCATCGCCGTGCGGTCAATGTCCTCCACCTCGATACGGTCAATCTTCGAGAGCTGCTTGATACGGCTCTGCACCTGTACAGCCTTAGTCGCCTTATATCGGAAGCGCTCGATGAAATCTTCGGTCGCCTGGATCTCCTTCTGCTGATTCTCGTAGGCACGGCGCTGCTGCTCGAGGCGCTCCTCACGTAGGATGAGGTAATGGCTGTAGTTCGTCTTGTAGTCGTGCAAGCGCCCGAGCTCGATCTCCAGCGTACGATTCGTCGTAGCGTCGATGAAGGCGCGGTCGTGCGAGATCAGCACCAGAGCCGCCGATCCCGAAGCAATGAAGCGCTCCAGCCAACGGATAGACTCGATATCCAGATGGTTCGTAGGCTCGTCGAGGAGCAAGACGTCAGGACGCTGCAGGAGGATCTTCGCCAGCTCGATACGCATTCGCCAGCCGCCAGAGAATTCTGCCGTGGGACGATCGAAGTCCGAGCGCTCGAAGCCCAAGCCAAGGAGCGTCTTCTCGATATTAGCCTCGATACTCCCTGTGCTGTGCATAAGGAGCTGGTCGGAGCGCTGAGCGTGGCGCTCGATAAGCTCCATATAATCCGTGCTATCGTAGTCGGTACGTGTCGCCATCTCTTCGGCGAGGCGCTCGACTTCGGCCTCCAGCTCCGTGATATGGCTGAAGACCTGCTGGCACTCACCGAGGACGGTACGCTCATCGCTCGTCTTCATCACCTGCGGCAGGTAGCCGATGCTGATCCCCTTCGGACGGCTGATGACGCCCTCAGTAGGCTCAGCGATTCCAGCCAAGAGCTTGAGGAGGGTGGACTTCCCTGCCCCGTTCTTCCCCACCAGAGCGATACGTTCCTTGGCGGAGATGACGAACGAGAGGTCTTCGAAGAGGGGCTTAGCCCCAAAGTATACCGATACGTTATTGACGCTGATCATGAGGAATAGAGGTGGAGAAAGCGGCGGGGAGATCACCTTGGGGCATACGGATCTCAGGGACAACAAGGATGACGCGCTGGGGAGCTAAGGCTGAGAGGAAGCACTGGAGCTGCTCCTCGGCACGCAGCTGTGCGGCGGGGAGATAGCGAGGGCTGGTGCGTATATCCAGCTCCGCATCGCGAAGGATGCGTTCGTCGAAGCGGCGTATCGCTACGCGGTCAGCGCTGGCTTCACCAAGGCGCCCACCACGATCCAGATAGTAGCGCACGGAGTGATTTCCGCCTGGACGTCGCCCCAGCTCAAGCTCGGGTGCAGGCAGGCTCACGTAGACTGTGTCGCCTGCCGTCGTGAAGTGGAGCTTCTCGAGGTCGTACTTGACGTAGGCTACGAGGTCGGCCGTACCCACAGCATGCTGCCCCGCTTCATAGAGATTGACATCCTGCCTGTAGCTGATTTCCTCGGTGATGAGGCGCAGGCGCTGACTGACCTTCATCTGCAGCTCCTCAGTCGTCACCTCGGGCTGGGGTGCCTTACGGAAGAACTTATGGTAGATGAAGAGCCCCGCAGCTATACATATAATAAGGAGTAGGATCGGGCGAAGGATCCGCCAAGAGAGCTTTATCATTGTGCTGCGGACTTAGAGGACTGAATGAGGGAGGCATCGGCTTCGTCCAAGTGGACACGCACCGTAAGGCGGAGGTCACGGAAGATCGGCTGCAGCTTATTCGTCAGCGTAGCCGATGCCGTGCGGATGAGTGCGCCACGCTCTTGCTCCAAAGCTTTGGCAACGAGCCCGTCGATCATCGTCTGGCGAGAGCGAATGATCTCATCAAGTTCGTTGGTCGATAGGCGGCGACGCAAGCCCGTAGGCTCCTGCAGGACGTTGTGGTTCAGGTTATCCAGCTCCCGCTTGACCTCGATCGGGGGAAGATAGAGATCTACTGTGCTGTCGGCCTGCTGTACGATACTTTTCTCCGTGAGTAGCGAGAGATCGCAGTAGGCAGAGGCTTGGCTAAGGAGCTCCACACGGGTTTCCTTCGAGCCGAAGAGCTTCTTAAATCCTAAGAAGCCGTCGCGGTGGGGATCGATCTTAAGGACAATACGTACCTGTGTCGTAGCCAGCTCGAGGCGTGAGAGGCTTTGGGCTTGGATCAGGAGGAGCTGTACGGGGGGGATCTCCTCTTTCTCCTCTTTCTGCGAGCAAGCAGCGAAAGAGAAGGAGAGAAGCACCAGCACAAAGTAGCTCATCCAGCTATTGAGTCGAGACATATCTTATCTACTTATTTTATGAGGACAAAGATACGAACTTCCCCCTGCTTATGCGGGAGGGAGAGGCACCTCTAAAGGAGAGAAAAACAAACCAGTACTGGTCGGCATCGTGACCAGTACTACTTCGCGTCGTGACCAGTACTGGTTGGTAGAGGTGACCAGTACTGGTTGGATCGCTGACCAGTACTGGTTCATTTATCTCCCTCTGCAAAGGCTCTCCCCCAGCGCAAGCTGAGCATTAAACTCAGAGCAGAGCGCTCCTGCGTGGAGATTAGGCGTAAAAGTCGTTTCTTTGCACCATAGTAGTAGCTATATTCAAAGAGAACGAAATGAATAACTTCAGACGAGTACTCCTCAAGCTCAGTGGCGAATCGCTCATGGGAGCGAAGCAATACGGCATCGACAACGACCGCCTCGCTGACTATGCACAGGACATCGAAGCGGCAGTCAAGTGCGGCATACAAGTGGCCATCGTCATCGGTGGTGGCAACATCTTCCGCGGATTAAGTGGTGCCGCCCAAGGCTTCGACCGTGTGCAAGGCGACCAAATGGGTATGCTGGCCACCGTCATCAATAGCTTAGCCCTCGGCTCAGCACTCACCTCTCGTGGTGTGAAGAACAGAGTACTCACCGCAATCCGAATGGAGCCTATCGGCGAATTCTACTCCAAGCGTCGCGCCATCGATGCCCTTGAGGCAGGCGAAGTCGTCATCCTCTCGGGTGGAACGGGGAATCCCTTCTTCACGACCGATACAGGTTCGTCCCTCCGCGGTATCGAGCTCGAGGCTGATGTCATGCTCAAGGGTACACGTGTCGACGGCATCTATACCGCCGACCCCGAGAAGGATCCTACGGCTACGAAGTTCGATCGCATCACCTATGATGAGATCTACCAGCGTGGGCTAAAGGTCATGGACCTCACAGCTACCACCATGTGCATGGAGAACAATCTACCCATCATCGTCTTCGACATGGACACTCCAGGCAACCTCCTCAAGGTCCTCAGTGGCGAGCCTATCGGCACCTACGTGGGCTTCTAAGAACAAGCAACCATCCTATCAACAACGACTAAATAAACTCTATGAGCGAACTGAAAGGGCTGATAGCACAAGCCGCCAGCCAGATGGAGAAGACCGTAGAGCACCTCGAGGAGGCGCTCGCTCGTGTACGTGCCGGTAAGGCCAACGTCAAGATCCTCGACGGTATCATGGTCGAGTACTATGGTAGCCCCGTCCCTCTGACGCAGGTAGGTACTGTCACCATACCCGATGCTAAGAGTATTGTCATCACTCCTTGGGAAAAGGGTATCATCCGTGACATCGAGCGTGCTATCATCAACTCCCCTCTCGGCATCACCCCAGAGAACAATGGTGAGCTGATCCGCCTCGGCATCCCCCCGCTCACCGAAGACCGCCGTCGCGAACTCGTCAAGCAGGTCAAGGCTGACGCAGAGAATGCCAAGGTAAGCGTACGCAATGCTCGCCGTGACACCAACGATGCTATCAAGAAGAGCATCAAGGCTGACAACACTCCAGAGGACGTAGCTAAGGACGCCGAAGGCGAAGTACAGAAGCTCCACGACCGCTTCATCAAGAAGATCGACGAGCTCTTCGCAGCTAAGGAGAAGGAGATTATGACGGTCTAAGCTCCGCGCGAGACCGCCATCCACGTTATCAAAGCATTGACAGGCTTAGTCATCAAGAACACAGGTAGCCACTACATCGTCCTCACTGAGGATGGTGTAGAGCGCCCGTGTCTAGCCAAGGGCAACCTTCGTCTACGTGGCTTCCGCTCGACCAATCCCATCGTCGTCGGAGACCACGTCGTCGTAGAGCAGACCTCAGGCCAAGCGGAGGAAGAGACCCTCTACATCAAGGATATCCTCCCCCGCAAGAACTACATCATCCGTCGGGCTGCAAACCTCTCCAAGGAGTCCCACATCCTGGCAGCAAACATCGATGCGTCCTTCCTCGTCTGCACCATCGCAGCACCTGAGACCAGTACGACCTTCATCGACCGCTTCCTCGCCACAGCAGAGGCCTACCGAGTCCCCACGGAACTTATCTTCAACAAGATAGACCTCTATACTCCAGAGGCTATCGACTATATGGAGGAGCTCATCGCCCTCTACGAAGGGATTGGCTATCCCTGTCACCGAGTCTCAGCGACGACGGGAGAGGGTGTCGAAGTCCTCATTGACCACCTCAAGGGAAAGATCACCCTCTTCAGTGGACACTCTGGTGTGGGGAAGAGTACCCTCATCAATCAGCTGATCCCAGGCGTAGAGCTACGTACAGGATCTATCTCATTAGCTCACTTCAAGGGGATGCACACCACGACCTTCTCACAGATGGTCCCACTCCCCTACTCCGAGGGAGGCTATCTCATCGACACTCCAGGTATCAAGGGCTTCGGTATGCTCGAGATGGAGGATGCCGAGGTGTCCCATTACTTCCCAGAGCTCTTCGAGGAGAGTACTGCTTGCCGCTTTGGTAACTGTACACACACCCATGAGCCTGGATGCGCCGTACGCGAAGCCGTCGAGGCTGGGCGTATAGCTTCTTCCCGCTACATCAGCTATCTCGGCATCCTCGAGGATAAGGAGAGTGGGAAGTATCGTCCCGAATACAAGTAAATATGCTCCACCTTCATTTCTTGAGGGGGCTACGTCGCTCACTCGTATCTACTACAGCGCTCTCAGCCTGCCTGCTCACGCTATCCTGCCATGGGCAGAGTAGCACACAGAGCCAGGCTGCATCTGCACACATCGATAGCACGACCCTACGTGGCGATACGCTCGAGCTTATCTTTGCTGGAGACATCATGACTCATGGGCCGCAGATACGTGCAGCAGCCCAATCGGATGGGAGCTATGATTTCGCTCAAAGCTTTGGTCTTGTACGCCCCGCCATTGAGCGAGCAGACCTGGCGATAGGCAATCTGGAGACGACCTTTGGAGGTAAGCCTTACAGCGGTTATCCCATGTTCTCCTCCCCCGAAGCCCTCGCAGTAGCCCTCCGTGAAGCTGGCTTTGATGTCCTCACGACATCCAACAATCACAGTTGTGATCGCCGAGGCTATGGTATTACCCATACCATCGATGTACTCGACAGCCTTGGGATAGCCACCACAGGGAGCTATCGCAACCTCAGTGAGCGCCCAGCACGCACTCCCCTCATACAATCAGTACGTGGGATCAGGCTTGCTATCCTTGCCTACACCTATGGCACCAATGGGCTTCCAATTCCCCACCCAACTGTCATAGACACGATAAGCAAAGAGCACATCGCGGCAGACCTACGCCGTGCAGATAGCCTCGGGGCAGAGTACAAGATCGTACAGATCCACTGGGGTAACGAGTACGAGAAGTCCCCGAACCGAGCCCAGCGAGAGCTCGCGCAATGGCTCGCAGACCAAGGTGTAGATGCCGTCATCGGTAGCCACCCTCACGTCGTGCAAGAGAGCACGCGCCTCCAGGGACAAGATACGCAGCGTGGAGAGACCTTCGTTATCTACTCGATGGGGAACTTCATTAGCAACCAAATCACTCCACCAGCTACTCGCGGTGGGATGCTCCTCTCCTTGACGCTGACCCGACAAAGCAAGAATGCAGCTTGGACGACCAAGCCACACTACCAGTATGTTTTCGTCGAGAAGCGCTCACCCAACGGACAGGCGATCTATCGTCTTCGTCCCGTAGACTTAGACTCTATCCCCGAAGGCATGGCTCCAAAAGAAGCCAGCGACCTGAAGGCCTTCCAGCGCTACTATAAGATGATCCCTCTCGTCAAGTAGCTCCCTATTATATTGTATCACTTAATTACGACTCCAACTCTTATGAATATGAAGAAGCTTAGCATAGCCCTGACTACCCTCTTCGGTATCGGTCTCCTTATCTTCAACAGCTGCGGTACGGTACCCATCACGGGCCGTCGCCAGCTCAACCTCGTCTCCGATGGTGAGATCCTCGCCGCCAGTGCGACGCAGTATCGCCAGTTCATCAGCAAGTCTCAGCTCAGCCACAATAGCACGTACAACAACAAGGTCACTCAGGTGGGCCGTCGTCTGGCTGCTGCTACTAACATCTATCTCAAGCAGAATGGCTACGAATCTATGCTCTCGACTCTGAGCTGGGAATTCAATGTAGTCGACAGCAAGCAGGTCAATGCCTTCTGTATGCCTGGCGGAAAGATCGTCGTCTATACAGGACTTCTGAACCTCGTCGGTAATGGTAGCCATTCTGACGATGAGCTCGCAGCCGTTATGGGTCACGAGCTGAGCCATGCCCTGGCTAAGCACGCCAATGAACGTATCAGCAACCAGATGCTCATGCAGGCTGGCGGACAGCTCCTCGGAGCTACTGTAGACTCGCGCTCAGGGATGCTGAGTGGGATCCTAAACCAAGCCTATGGTCTCGGTGCTCAGGTCGGCGTACTCCTCCCCTTCGGTCGTAAGCAGGAATATGAAGCCGACAAGATGGGTCTTGTACTGATGGCTATCGCTGGTTATGATCCCCGCTACGCAGTGAACTTCTGGCAGAAGATGGCCCAGTCAAAGGGTGGCGGTCAGCAGAGTGAACTCCTAAGCACTCACCCCAGTGATGCCAACCGCATCAAGGCAATCGAAGCCTACCTACCCACTGCTCTCCAATATTACAAGGGCCAGGGTAGCGCACCTGCAAGTAGCTATTCGGGATCGTCCAGCCAGTCTCGTCGTCAGAGCAACGCGCGTAGCGTACGTGCTAATGACGTAGCAAACTACCTCAACAATAGATAGTAGAAAGGACTTCCTATCAACAATTCATAGAAGAGCCCCATGCTATGAGCGAAGAACACTCATAGCATGGGGCTACCACAATCCTCGTACACAGTAATATGGGTAAATACCACTGGTCTATAGAGTGCGTAGAACAGCTGCGCCAACTCATACTCAGCCATCGCAATATCATCATCCTCCCCCACACAGCTCCCGATGGTGATGCTTTGGGCAGTACCTTAGCTTGGGCAAAGGTCCTTCAGACAGTACATCCAGAGGCTACCATCCGTGTCCTCAGCCCTGACCGTATCGAGAACTACCTCAGCTGGCTTCCCTACCTTGATGAGCTTCTGATCTATCCCGAGGCAGAGGAGGAATGTCTCAGAGCCATTTCCGCAGCTGACCTCCTCTTTCACCTCGATCACAACCAGCCAAGCCGCCTGCGCTATGCACCGCTCATTGAAGCCGTAGAGCAGTCTAAGGCTCCCCATATCCTCATTGACCACCACCTTGACCCTGATCCCACTTTTACTCTGAACTTCAGCTATCCCGAGGCCTCTGCAACTTGTGAGCTGATCCACGCCCTTACCCTATCTCTAGGCTGGGAGCAGCATATCACATCTGAGGTTGCAACCCTCCTGCTTACTGGGATCATCACCGATACGGGACGCTTTATGTATAGCCATCTCTCCCCAGAGCTCTTCGTCACGACTTCAGACCTCTTGGCTCGTGGAGCAGACTACCTACACATCATCGATCGTCTCACCTACCACAATCCCGAGATACAAGTTCGTCTCCAGGGCTACGTCCTCGATCAGAAGCTCGAGCTCTATCCCGAACTCCGTGCGGCCTGTATCATCCTTACTCAAGAGGAACTTCAGCGCTTCGGGGCAACAAAGGGTGATACGGAGGGGCTGGTAAATATCCCCTTGACTATCGAGGGAATTGACTGCTGTTGCTTCATCCGAGAGGATAAGACTCAGGTCAAGCTCTCCTTCCGATCCACAGGTACCTTCCCCGTCAACCAACTTGCCAGCGCAGGCTTTGGAGGAGGAGGACACCTCAATGCCGCAGGAGCTGAGTACCAAGGCTCTATCCAAGAGGCTAAAAATATCTACCTTTGTGAACTAAGGAAACTGAGAGCTCAAGAAGCCATCTAAGCTCATCACCACCGTCCAGCAAGCATAGACAGAAATAATGAATAGACTTATCACCCATCGCATCGCCCTGCTCCTACTGCTTCTCATCCCCGTATTAGCACTGGGAAGTTGCAAGAAGAATCGCTCCATTAAGCCTCTCTCCCAGCTCAAGAGAGAGCAGCGCCAAGCGATTGACCGACTGATCAAGGAATCATCATTCACAGTGAAGGAGCTCAGTAGCGAGACACTACCCTCGACCATTGACCCCGATGTATTCTATCGTCTATCCAATGGACTATATATACGTGTGCTTGACAAGGGGACGACCCGCCCTGAAGCAAATAAGACCACTGTCTCGGTACAGCTGAAGGGCTACTTCTTCAATGTATCTCAGTCCAAGGGAGCAATCTTCGACAACCTCACAGAGACCAATGTCCGTCCTCTCTTCTTCCGATATGCCTCATGGGAGACCAGCGAAGGGAAGATCCACTACAGTTCTCTCAACGAAAGTGGGGTCTATGAAGACCTCATCTGCGAAGGAGTTGCTTTCCCTATGTCGCTGCTCGGTGACGGGGCTATTGTACAGCTCATCATCCCCTTCGACCTCGGTCCCTCACAGAACTATACTGCTGGTAACAGCCTCTTCGTAGAGAAGGCCGTCTATACCTTCTATACGAAGCCCCAGCAATAACCTTCTTCTCCCAACCTTATGACACTCATCAAGTCCATCTCGGGGATACGAGGGACTATCGGTGGACACGTCACCGATGGCCTCAACCCAGTTAGCACGGCGCAGTTCACAGCTGCCTATGCCTCCTTCATCCGCCAGCAAACCAAGAAGGCTCGCCCCCTGATTATCGTGGGGAGAGACGCCCGCATCTCTGGCATTATGGTCAACCGCATCGTCACGGGGACGCTCCTCGGAATGGGATGTGATGTCATCGACATCGGGCTCGCCACAACGCCTACAACCGAGATGGCAGTCACAGGGAAGCAGGCTGACGGAGGGATCATCCTCACGGCAAGCCACAACCCCAAGCAGTGGAATGCCCTCAAGCTACTCAATAGCCGTGGCGAATTCTTAAGCGATGCTGAAGGGAAAGAAATCCTGCGTATCGCCGAGAGCGAAGGCTTTGACTTCGCTGATGTCGACAACATCGGAGGCATTCTGAGCGAGGAGAGCTATTTGGATGAGCATATCCAAGCTGTACTTGCTCTCCCATCAGTTGATGTCGAGGCTATCCGCCAGGCAGACTTCCACGTCGCCTTCGACAGCGTCAACTCTGTAGGTGGCATTGCTCTTCCAGCGCTCTTCGAGGCCCTTGGAGTCAAGCACGTCACCGCCCTCAATGCTGAGCCTACGGGACACTTTGCTCACAACCCCGAGCCACTCCCTGAGCACCTCACAGAGATCTGTTCGGCTATCGGATCCAGCAAGGTTGATGTAGGCTTCGTTGTAGACCCCGACGTAGACCGCTTAGCCATCATCGATGAGCGTGGCACCTTCTTCGGTGAAGAATACACACTGGTCGCAGTCTCTGACTACCTACTCCAGCTAAATGGAGGAGGGAACACTGTCTCCAACCTCAGCTCAACCCGTGCTCTGCGTGACGTCACAGAGCGTCATGGCGGCAGCTACACGGCTGCAGCAGTAGGCGAAGTCAACGTAGTCACAAAGATGAAGGAGACGGGTGCTCTCATTGGCGGTGAAGGGAACGGCGGCGTGATTTACCCCGAGCTCCACTATGGACGCGACGCTCTCGTCGGTATCGCACTCTTCCTCACCCTCCTTGCAAAGAGCGGCAAGAAGGTCAGCGAACTCCGAGCCACCTACCCCAACTATGCGATGAGCAAGCAGCGAGTAGACCTTCCCTCGGACGTAGATGCAGGTGCTCTCTTGGAGCGCTTAGCCAAGGAATACAGCGACAAGGGAGATATCAACCTCATTGACGGGGTGAAGATCGACCTCCCGACAGAGTGGGTACATGTGCGCCGAAGCAATACCGAACCCATCATTCGCATCTACACCGAAGCTCCTACAGCTGAGGAGGCCCAGCGTCTCGCAGACGAATTCAAGGCCGTCCTCCTCTCTTACCTCAACTAAGCAACACACCAAGCCTCACCATGCAGGGAAGCTCCATCGTAGCTCCCCGTATCGTGAGGCTTGGTGTTTGTACTTATCACATCACTCACGGTTTACACGACAATTGGCACGTAAGAAGAAAGACCTCCCTCTTTTAGAAGGTATCACGATCACAGGTCTTGCTGGAGAAGGCAAGGCGCTCACCCATGTAGACGGCAAGGTACTCTTTGTTCCCTTCGCTGCTCCTGGCGATGTCTGCGATATCCAGATCACAAAAAAGAAGAGCAGTTTTATGGAAGGGAAGATTGCACGTATCGTCACTCCCTCCCCTGAGCGTACCCAGCCCATCTGCTCACACTTCACCATCTGCGGGGGGTGCAAGTGGCAGCACCTCCCCTACTCCCTCCAGCTACAGAGCAAGGAGCAGGTTGTCCGTGATGCCCTCCAGCGAATCGGCAAGATTGAGGTAGGCGAATATCTCCCCATCTTAGGCTCGGTGGAAACTGAGCGCTATCGCAATAAGCTCGAGTTCACCTTCAGCCACAAGCGCTGGCTCTTCCCAGAGGAACTTGACGTACTCAACGCACGCTCCACACCACCAGAGCCCTATGAGCTCTCCGGCCTCGGCTACCATCTCCCAGGGATGTTTGACAAGGTCCTCAACATCGACACCTGCTACCTCGGAGCCGAAGTCATGGATGAAATCCGTCTCTTCGTCCGAGACTACTGCTCCGCCCGTCCCGAGGAGTATCCTTACTTTGACCTCCGCAAGCAGGAGGGACTGATGCGTACCCTTATGCTCCGTACGACCTCTACAGGAGAGATCATGGTTGTGGTCGTCTTCTACCGAGAGAATGAAGCTGCGCGCATCGCATTACTCACGGCTCTACAGGAGCGCTTTCCCCAGATCACAGCCCTACTCTACGTCATCAATGGTAAGTGCAATGACACCATTGGGGACCAAGAGATCCATTGCTTCTACGGGCGAGAGTACATCGAGGAGGAGATGGAGGGTCTACGTTTCCGTATCGGGCCCAAGTCCTTCTACCAGACGAATAGCCTTCAGGCCTATGAGCTCTATAAGGTAGCTCGTGAGTTTGCGGAGCTCACTGGCTCGGAGCACGTCTATGACCTCTATACGGGGACGGGGACGATAGCCAACTTCGTCGCCAGACAGTGTGCCTCTGTCGTAGGTATCGAATATGTACCCGAGGCGATTGAAGATGCACGCGTCAATAGCGAGGTTAACGGCATTGACAACACGCTCTTCTACGCAGGCGACATGAAGGATATCCTCACCACAGACTTCATCAGCGAGCATGGTGAGCCTGACGTCATCATCACCGACCCCCCACGTGCTGGCATGCATGAAGATGTCATCGCTACGATTCTACGTGCAGCTCCCCGTCGCATCGTGTACGTCAGCTGCAATCCTGCCACACAGGCTCGTGACCTTCAGCTACTCACCGCAACGGACGAGTACAGTGTGACGAAGTCCCGCGCAGTGGACATGTTCCCTCACACGCACCACATCGAGAACGTCGTACAGCTTGTACGACGCTAGCCCTCTCCCCTAATTCCCCAAACTATGCTCCAGAAGATCCTTGCATCACTGCGTCGCCCGACAGTGCTCTTCCTACTTGTCGGCATCGCTATTGCCATAGCTACGGCTGTCTTCCTGCGGCATAGGACTCGGCAAGCGACAGCGAGAGAGCTCCAAGCAGAGCAGCTACGCCTCCCCGATACACTCCGAGTCGTCACGCTCTCAGGTGCGACGACCTTCTTCATCTACCGCGATGAGCCGATGGGTTACCAGTACGAACTGGTACGCCTCTTTGCTGAAAGTCACAAGCTCCCGCTGAAGCTCTTCGTAACTCACAGCATGGAGGAGGCTGAAGCAATGGTTGAGCAAGGGCGTGCCGATCTCTGTATCACCCCTCAAGCTATGACTCACTCTGCTAAGGAGCGCCTACGCTTTGCGGGACCTGAGACGATGACAGGATTGGTACTTATCCAGCGCAAAGCCAAGACAGGCGATAGCATCCCCTACATCCAAGATGTAGCAGCCCTACTTGGTAAGGAGCTGACTGTTATGGCTGGCTCACGCGCCGAGGAGCGTATCAAGCGCCTTGAAGAGCAGCTTGGAGGAAATATCCTCATACGTGAGGTCACAGCCGATACCATTAGTACGGAAGACCTCATCGCTCAAGTCGCCAGCCGAGAGATCAACTATACGATCGCTGATGCAGACTTGGCTAAGCTCAGCAAGACCTACTACCCTCAGCTGGACATCTCGCTGGAGGTTGGCTTTGCACAGCGTCTTCGCTGGTTTGTCTCTCCCAAGGCTATTGGACTCGCTGATGCCCTGGACAAGTGGGCGAAGGATATCCCCGAAGACCAAGGCTTCCATGAGATCTATAAGCGCTACTTCGAGCTCAGCAAGTCTGATGATGGAGAGGAATCTCCTCTCCCCAATGCCCAGACAAAGGAAGAGCGTGAGCTGACGACCAAGAAAGAAATAAAGGAGCCGTCGCATGGGACTCAGCCTGTTCGCCCATCGCCTTCCTCTACCACAGAGAAGCAGCCCAAGGAAACCGCTACACACGAACCGACTCCCAGTGGTGGTTACGGTATCTCACGCTTTGACAAGCTCTTCGAGAAGGAGGCACGACGCATCGGCTGGCCCTGGCAGGTATTGGCCTCCATCGCCTATCAGGAGTCGAACTTTCGCCCTGAGGTCGTTGGCTGGTCGGGCGCTCGCGGACTAATGGGTATCATGCCCCGAACGGGTAAGATCTATGGTGCTTCGGCCAAGCAGCTCCTCGATCCAGCAGTGTCCGTACGTGTAGCAGTGGACTGCTTGAAATCAATTGATGCACTCTTCCAAAAGCAACTCACCGATCCAGAGGAGCGTATCAAGGTTACCCTTGCAGCCTACAACGCTGGGCCTGCGCACCTGCAGGATGCTATCCGACTGGCAGAGAAGTACGGCTACTCCTCTACTCGCTGGGAGGGCGGTATCGAGACGGCTCTACGATTGAAGAGCGAAGCGAAGTATTACAATGACCCCGTCTGCCGAGCAGGCTATCTCCGAGGTAAGGGCGTCGCACGCTACGTCGACGAGGTCATCTCCCGCTACCACGGCTACCTCAGCCGAACAAAGTAATCCTCCGTCATCCTCTACAACATCTGAGGGGGCGGGAAGCACTGGTCTTCCCGCCCCCTTCTCTTTTATCCCACTATTCTCTATGAAATCACTCCGACTCCTCTCACTCTGCCTGCTGCTCCTTGCTGGCAGCCTATCGCTTCAGGCGAGTAGCACCAGCCCCACGAGCTATGTCGATCTAGTCAATCCCCTCGTCGGTACTCAAAGCACCTTCGACCTTAGCTCGGGCAACACCTACCCCGTCATTTCCCGTCCTTGGGGGATGAATAGCTGGACGCCCCAGACGGGGAAGATGGGAGATGGCTGGCAGTACAGCTATCAGGCGACCAAGCTACGCGGGCTCAAGCAGACGCACCAGCCCAGTCCATGGATCAACGACTACGGGCAGTTCTCCCTACTACCGATGACGGGGAAAGCTCCCGTCTTCGACGAGGAGAAGCGCGCCTCATGGTTCAGCCATAAGGCGGAGGAGGCTCGCCCCTATTCCTATGAGGTCTATCTGGCTGACTACGACACACGCGTTCGTATGGCTCCCAGTGAGCGTGCCGCTATCTTTGAGGTCGAGTTCTCCCGTATGGCACGACCCGAGGAGCGCTGGATCGTGGTAGATGCCTTTGACTCAGGCTCCGAGATTCAGCAGCTGGACCGCTATACCATAGCTGGTATCAGCCGTAAGAATAGTGGCGGAGTGCCTAAGGGCTTCGCGAACTACTTCATCGTGCGGTTCACCGAGCCTATCCAGCATCTCGTGCGTGAGGAGCGCAAAGGCAAGAGTGGACGACACGCCCTTGTTGCTGTGAATCTTGCAGGTGAGAAGGTAAGCTCTCCAACGACCTTCTATGTTGCCTCCTCGTTCATCAGCCGTGAGCAAGCCGAGCTTAATCTAAGAGAAGTAGCCCCTCGTAGCTATCAGCAAGTCCGCGCAGAAGGCAAAGCTGAGTGGGAGAAGCAGCTGAGTCGTATAGCTGTCACCGACAGCCCTGATCGGATGAGCACCTTCTACAGCTGCCTCTATAGATCACTCCTCTTCCCCCGACGCTTCTATGAGATTAATGGCAAGGGGGAGGTCGTCCACTACAGCCCATACAATGGGCAGATACTCCCTGGCTACCTCTATACCGACACAGGCTACTGGGATACCTTCCGAGCCCTTATGCCGCTGATCCACCTTGTCTACCCAGAGGAGGGAGCGAAGATGGCTGAGGGGATGATGAATGCCTACCGTGAGAGTGGCTTCTTCCCCGAATGGGCGAGCCCCGGACACCGAGACTGTATGGTCGGCAACAACTCCGCTTCGGTCATCGCAGATGCCTTCGTCAAGGGGTTGGGACGTATTGATCCGAAGGAGCTCACCACAGCGCTACTCCACGGTGCCAACAACGAGCACCCAAGTATCCGCTCCACCGGACGCCTCGGGTACAAGTACTACAACAAACTTGGCTATGTCCCCTCCGACGCAGGGATCAACGAGCATGCCGCCCGAAGCCTTGAGTATGCCTACGACGACTGGTGTATTCTCCAGGCCCTTCAGAAGGCAGGAGCCTCAGCTGACCTGCAGCAGCTCTATGCTGAGCGAGCGATGAATTACCGCAAGCTCTATGATCCCAGCATCGGCTGGATGCGCGGGCGCCGGCAGTATGGCTCCTTCCAGTCCCCCTTCTCCATCTTCAAGTGGGGAGATGCCTTCACTGAAGGTAATTCTCTCCACTACAGCTGGTCCGTCTTCCATGACGTGCAGGGGCTCATCGATCTTATGGGCGGGGATAAGGCTTTCACTCGCAAGCTCGACAGCATTTTCACCCTCCCTCCCATCTTCGACGACAGCTACTATGGCTTCGTCATCCACGAGATCCGTGAGATGCAGATCATGGATATGGGCAACTACGCCCATGGTAACCAGCCCATACAGCATATGATCTACCTCTACGACTATGCAGGGGAGCCCGCCAAGACCCAGTACTGGGTACGCGAAGTTATGCGCCGCCTCTACTCTGACCGCCCCGATGGCTACTGCGGAGACGAGGACAATGGGCAGACCTCGGCATGGTATGTCTTCTCTGCTCTGGGCTTCTATCCCGTGACACCAGCACTCGGGCAGTATGCTATCGGTACACCTTACTTCCGAGAGGTCCGTCTATCTATGCCTAGGGGGAAGAGCTTCGTCATCCGTGCCTCCGATCCCAGCGTCCCCTACATCCAGTCGGCACAGCTCAATGGCAAGCCTTGGGAGAAGACCTATATCGACTATGAGACGCTACGACGTGGAGGCTCGATGACCTTCACCCTCGGGGCTAAAGCCACCTCATGGGGCACACACGCCTCCGCTCGCCCCTACTCTTTCTCGCGAGCAAAGAAGTAGTTTCCTCCACACCATCCACTTAAATTAGCCCCCCACTGTAGGTTAGCCCATCAACTAACCCACCGTGGGGGGCGATCATATACAGCTCCTTAGAAATAGTTCTATGAGATGCTTGCTGCGACCAGTACTGGTCGGTGAGTGAACCAGTACTGATCACCTATATGAAGTAGTACTGGTCACCGCTCTGACCAGTACTGGTCAAATCGTCAACCAGTACTGGTCAATTTTCTTGCCCATATCAGTAGATCCTACTGATCCCATACGATCCCATTACCGATCCTATTCAACAGATCGGAAGAGCACACGTCTGAACTCCAGTCACAGCG
>ERZ1674051.97-NODE-97-length-26518-cov-86.581491_pt1 | contig 26518 bp, 19 predicted proteins | sample MGYA00581125_ERZ1674051 | MGnify/ENA primary metagenome ERZ1674051 (study PRJEB41354, sample SAMEA4873326) | human saliva metagenome | biome: human-associated habitat [ENVO:00009003]; feature: mouth environment [ENVO:08000002]; material: saliva material... | reverse complement strand
AGCAGGCCACTGAGCAGAACGCCGCCCCCGAAAACATCGCTTCGGACACCCCGAGCACCCCGACGCCGATGCCCGTGCCCTCCGCCGGAGCCGCGCGGACCGCGACGAAGAACGTTGCGCCCGAGGCTCCCACCCGCCCCGCAGGGGTCACCGCGGAAGATCGTGAGCGCGCCTACCGCATCCGTCCCGGGCTGCGTCAGCGCATGGAGCGCGAGGGACTCACCGAGGACCTCGTGCGCACCGTCCTGCGCGAGGGCACGGCGGAACGAGTCAACGACTGGACGATTCGCTTCAGGCATGACGACTACCGCGTGGACGTCAACACCGCCTCCGCCGAGCTAATAACCGTCGTCGACGAGTACGAAGCCGAGTGCAACGACGGGGCCAATACCACCCTGGCCCGCGGCGAGTACACCCCGCTCAATGCTCTCAAAATGGCCTTCAGCGAGCGCGCCCGCGTCTTCCTCTCCAAGAACCCCGAGTTCGTCTTCGACCTTATGGTCCGCACGCTCGAGAACCCCGAAAGCGTGCGCATGGGTGAGGGCTGGACCCGCATCTACGCCGCGGAGGGGCTGGAGATGACCATCTCCCCGGATCAGCGGACCGTACTCTCCCTGACCAAGACCCCCGATTTCCAGGCCCTGCACGCCGAGAGCCTGCGCCGCGCGCAGATTGAGGATCTCAGCGATGCCATTAACCGGCAGACCGAGGCCGCCACATCCGAACAGCCCAAGCCCCAGAACGCTCAGAACGCCGAGGAGGAGAAGTAATGTCGGCCAAGCAGATTACCGTTCCCCTCGAGGTGTACGTGCGCCTGCAGGAGCTGGCCTCCCTGGCCGGCTACAGCTACCGCGAGGCGGAGGAGGGGACGGAGCGTACCTGGGACCTCGCCAACGACGAGGACGCCTCCCTGCTCGATGAGCGCGGCGCGATTCGCCCCGAGGCCGCAGAGCTCTACTTCACCCTGATGCCGCTCATCGCCCACGAATTCGTGCAACAGCAGCAGGCCCTCGTGGAGGCCTACCGCAAGACCCCCAAGCCCGCCGCGGCGCGCGCGAAGATTCGTCCCTCCAACCAGCGGCTCATCCCGCTGACCGAGGTGCCGCTCGAGAATCAGCGTATCGCCGCGCGCATCGAACAGGAGTTTTACGGCGAGGTGCCGGAGAGCCGCCGCATCTACGGGGTACTGCCCGGCGTCATGGACTACATGATGCGCCACGACCTCGGCTACGCCCTGCTGCTCGAGATTATCGAATCCCCCAAGAGCGTGGTACGCGAGGAGACCGCCGAGGAAAACCGCTACGGCCGCGAGGTCACCCTCTACACCCACGAGGATCTGGGCTACCAGGTTGTGTTGAACCCCCTCACCGTGGAGGTTCTGGCCCTGCGCCCGCTCAAGGCCTCGGCCGGCGGTTACCAGCTCTCCCTCGAGGCTCAGAGCCAGCTCAAGGCGCTGGGCCTGACGAGCGAGTACATTACGCGCATCCTGGATGAGGCCGATAACCGCCAGCCCATTCCTGGTACGAGCCGCACCGTGTACTCCCTCAACGGTTACCAGGTGGAGTTCTCGCACTCCGATCAGCAGGTCATCCGCATTGCGCGCGGTGTCGCCGCGAACCGTAATCCCTTTGAGTCTCAGCCGCGCATGAGCGGACGCAAGCGCCAGCGCGGCCGCAAGATTCCGCACGACGTGGACGAGTTCGTCCAGCTTCTACAGGAGCACGGATTCACGGTGACGATGGGCGGTAAGCACTACGATATACGCCACGAAGCGCTGGCTCCGGGGCAGAAGGCCGTCACGTCGGTGACTCCCTCCGACTCGCAGCGTTGGCACCTGAATTCTGCGCGTCAGATTCGCAATACCTTCGGTGTTGATCTGCGCTACGCCGATCCGCGCGATAGCGTGCGCGGCATCGTGCGGGGTACCCGCCCCGCAAAGGATGCGCTCCCGGCGGAGGATTCCGCGCCGGATGACGGCAAGCATCCCGCGGATAGCGTGAGCTGAAGGGCAGCGTTCCGAGGGTGAGCTGGCCGGATAGCCCGTACGTATAGACCGGGTTGGCAGACCCGGAGCGCGTTAGGCCGTGCGTCCGCAGAAGGGGCGGGGCTCGGGGGCTGTGCTCCCGGCGCCCCGCCCCTGCGTCTTTATGCTCTCCAAGGTATTTATTTGCACGCCGGGGCAGGAGTAAATGACGGGTCTTTCCCCGCTTGTCAAGGGATCAAAGGGTAGACTAGAAGCGAGCTATACGTGCTCTTCAGCATAAAAATTAATATGCGTTCCCGCAGGATGCGTGACGCTAGAGTTCGGGGTATCACATCGGTGGGGTTAATACCGGCCCCTGCCTCTACAATAGAAACGCATCACTACAGAAGAAGGAGAACGCATGGGCGTAACGATTAAGGTCACTGACGAAGCAGGCGAACACTACGATATTCAGTGGGAAGACCACCACACCCTCCTGGAGACCCTCCAGGCCAACGGCGTGCCGGTCCTCGCCACCTGCGGCGGTAACGCATCCTGCGCAACCTGCCACGCCTTCATTGACCCCGAGCACTACGCGGCTTCCGGTGAGCGCACCGAGGCCGAGCAGGACCTGCTCGACATGGTTGATGATGTCGCAAACGAATATTCCCGCCTGTGCTGCCAGGTTGAGTACGCCCCCGGTATGGACGGAGCAGAAATCCAAATGCAGGCGGCGATGTAACAATGTTTAAATCGGCTCAGGTACTCGCATCAACCACCCTCCTCTGCGGCGTGCTCGCGCTCAGTGGATGCGGCGCGTCCCAGGCCGGTCAGGGTGCAGAGGACACCTCGGCACACCCGAGTGCCTCCGCATCGGTGAAGCCCGGCACGATTAGTGTGGCTTCCGAGAGCCCCAGCGCTTCGGTGGCCCCGGGCTCCATCACAGTTGTCAATAGCGCGTCCCCGGAGCACGGGGATTCTTCCTCCGCTCACGCCGAGGAGTCTAGCTCGGAGAATCACGAGTCGAAGCACGATCATTCGTCTTCTTCCTCGAGCGAGGCAAAGCACGAGGGCCTTCCCCCGGAGAATAGCGAGAGCAATAACGGCGAAGAGCACAACGACTCCGATTCCGGGAACCGTCAGGGTTCTTCCTCGGATTCCGGTTCCTCTTCCTCGAACTCGGGTTCGTCGAATTCCTCCGGCGGTAACAACGATGGCAACAGCAACGGTAATAACAACGGTAGCTCGAGCCGATCCGATAATTCCGGCCAGAAGAACGCCGAGGGACCCTCACAGTGCTCCATGGATGATTTGAACGTTTCGGTCTCCGTGACGAACAACTCCCCCGGTGCACGCACCCTCACGCTGTACTTCCAGAATTCCAGCGATTCACCCTGTTCCCTGCGCGGGTACCCGCGCGTGATTTACGCGGACTCTTCGGGTAATTGGGTGGGGCGAGAGGCTTCTAACTCCTCCGAGTTCATGAACCCCGCCGGTGTGACCATCGCCCCGGGTGATAGCACCACGGTGGTAATGCGCTCCATCAATACGAGCCGCTTCGGCGATAGCTGCGGCGCGCGACAGGTGGAGGGCTTCCTGGTGGGCCTTGCCGGCGATCGGGACGGCGTTACCGTACCCTTCGACACGACGGCTTGTTCCTCTTCGGTCCCGCAGCTGTCCGTGGGCCAGTTTGGGGCACGCTAGGTAGCGCGACCCAGCAGGCGGCGCAGTAAGACGTTAAACGCGTATATAGTTCAAGGGCGGTTCCCCATCGCGGGGAACCGCCCTTGAACTATTTCTAAGCCTAATTCTTAGGCTCAAGGTTATGTGGCAGCTTCGCTCGTTTTAGACGGAGCGGGTGACGTCCTCGTGACCAAAGCGCACGGGGCGATCGTAGCCGGCGGGGAGGCCGTGGCCAATGTTGACCACCAGGAAGGGCTGCTCGTTAGTACCAGCCAGGAATTCCTTCTTCAGACCCTCGAAGTCTGCACCGGTCATGGGGCCGGCGTCTAGGCCGAGGGCGCGAATGGCGGTGATGAAGTAGCCTGCCTGGACGTGTGCATTGAGGTCGGCGGTGGGCTTGGCCAGGTTTTCGTCAGCGTAGTAGCCCTTAATGAACTCCGCGGAGCGGGGGTTGAAGGTGTCGGCCTTCTCGACCCAGCCGTGGTCTGCGGAGAGCAGCGCGATCATGGGTGCGGATTCGGCCTTGGGCTTGTTACCGTCCACCAGGTAGGAGATGAGGCGCTCGCGAGCCTCAGGGCTCTTGATCCAGGTGATGCGCAGGGGCTGGCTGTTGAAGGCGCTGGGGCCGTAGAAGGTGAGCTCCTGGATGCGGCGCAGCTGTTCGTCGGTGACGGGCTCGTCGGTGAAGGAATAGGCGGTGCGAGGCTCGTGGAAGAGCGCGACGAGCTGTTCTTCGTTCAGGCGGGTCATGATGATTCCTTTGCTGAGTTCTTAAATTATTTTACAAGTAAAATATTGCGGGGTCCGCACGTTATCTGTCAAGTCATCATCACCCCGCACCACCCGTAAATCAAGTGACCCGTAACACGCGTCATAATTGAAGCATGACCGATGCACTCTCCCACTTCTCCGCCCCCGTCCGCGAGTGGTTCCGCCGCGCCTTCAGCACGCCCACCGCCGCGCAGGAAGGCGCATGGGAGAGCATCCGCGAGGGCCGCAACACCCTCATCATTGCACCCACCGGCTCGGGCAAGACCCTCGCAGCCTTCCTCTGGTCCCTCGACGCCCTCTACCGCGAACACCGTGAGCGGGCCGCCGGCGCCGCGCAGCCTCCGCGCGGCACGCGGATTCTCTACATTTCGCCCCTCAAAGCCCTCGGCGCCGACGTCGAACGCAACCTGCGGGCACCGCTGGCCGGCATCACGCGGCTGAGCGCCGCGGACACCGAAAACGCGCCGGAGGAGCCCCTCATCACCGTGGGTGTGCGTAGCGGCGACACCCCCGCCCGCGAGCGCCGCCAGCTCATCAGCAACCCACCGGACATTCTCATCACCACCCCTGAATCCCTCTACCTTATGCTCACCAGCGCCGCCCGCGACACCCTCACCGGCGTCACCACGGTCATCGTGGATGAGATTCACAACCTGGCCGCCACCAAGCGCGGGGCGCACCTGGCCGTCTCCCTCGAGCGCCTGGACGCGCTCCTGCCCGAACCCGCCCAGCGCATCGGGCTCTCCGCGACCATCGAGAACCCCGACGCTGTGGCCCGTTTTCTGGGCGGCGTGCAGCCCGTGAACATCGTCAACAAACCGGTACCCAAGCGCTGGGACCTGAGTCTGAGCGTTCCCGTTCCCGATATGGCGGCCCTCGGCGGGGCAAACGATTACGGGCAGGGGCTCTACGGGCCGGGCGAGGGGGCAGGAGGCGCACCGAAACCGGCCTTTCCCGCCGCCATGCCCGTTGCCGATCCCTCCGCCGACCCTTCCGCAGAAAGCCCCTCCGCCCCCGGCTACACCCTCGAGGATGCCATCGGGGTTTTCCCCACCGCGCCCTCGGCCGGTTCCGAGGCTCCCGGAGTGCCCGGGGACGAAACCGGCGGAACGGGCGGAGCCGCCGCGGAGGAGCTCGCTTCCTTCGGCCTCAACGCCGTTCTTGACCCCGCAGAGGCCTACACGGAGGCCGCGGGCGGGACGGAGGGGCGCGCCGAGACCTCCATCTGGCCCCGAGTGCAGGAACGCATCGTCGACCACATCGAGAACAACCGTTCTACGATCGTTTTCGTGAACTCCCGCGGGCTTGCCGAAAAGCTCACCGCGGCGCTCAACGACATTCACCTGCGCCGCGAGCTCGCCCGGCGGGGCATCGACCCCGAGGAGTACGCCGCACAGACTGATGTGAACTCCCCCGAGGCCGTGCCTCCCCTGGCCCGCGCCCACCACGGCTCCGTCTCCAAGGAACAGCGCACCCTCATCGAGGAGGCGCTCAAGGGCGGAACCCTGCGCTGCGTGGTGGCCACCAGCTCCCTCGAACTGGGTATCGATATGGGCCACGTGGACCTCGTCATTCAGGTGGCCGCGCCTCCCTCCGTCGCCTCCGCCCTGCAGCGCGTGGGCCGCGCCGGCCACCGCGTGGGCGATATCTCCCGCGGCGTCTTCTACCCCAAGCACCGCGGCGACCTCCTCGGGGCGACCGTGACCCTCGCGGGCATGCGCAGCGGCACCCTCGAGCCGCTCGCGATTCCCACCAACCCCCTGGATGTGCTCGCCCAGCAGACCGTGGCCGCCTGCGCCCTTGGGCCCATCAGCGTTGACTCCTGGTACGAGGCCCTGCGTCGCAGCGCCCCCTACTCCGAGCTGCCCCGCGCCCTCTTCGACGCCACGCTCGAAATGCTCGCCGGCCGCTACCCCTCCGACGAGTTCGCCGAGCTGCGCCCGCGCATCCTCTGGGATCGAACCCCCACCGAGCAGGCACCCTCCGGCAGTATCGAGGGCCGCCCCGGGGCTCAGCGCCTCGCCGTCACGAGCGGTGGAACCATCCCCGACCGCGGTCTCTTTCCCGTCTACCTCGTCGGCGGGGACGAGGAACGCGGCCCCAAGCGCGTCGGCGAGCTCGACGAGGAAATGGTCTACGAATCCCGGGCCGGCGAGGTCATCACCCTCGGCGCCAGCAGCTGGCGCATCGAGGAAATCACCCACGACGCGGTGCGCGTTACCCCCGCCCCCGGCCTGCCCGCGCGCCTGCCCTTCTGGCACGGCGACCGCGCAGGACGCCCCTATGCCCTGGGCCTGCAAACGGGTGCCTTCACCCGAGCCCTCGCCTCTCTGGAGGCCGCGGATGCACCCGCCGCCCGCAGGCAGCTCGAGCAGCTCGGCCTGGACCGCTGGGCCGTGGACAACCTGCTGGCCTACCTGCGCGAGCAGCGCGAATCCACGGGTGCCGTTCCCTCCGACCGGCGCCTCATCGTGGAACGTCACCGCGACGAGCTGGGCGATTGGCGGCTGATTCTCCACTCGCCCCTGGGCTACTCGGTGCACGCCCCCTGGGCCCTCGCGGTGCGCGCCCGCATTATCGAACGCTACGGCGTGGACGCCTCGGTCATGGCGGCTGACGACGGCATCATCCTGCGTCTGCCCGCGATGGAGGACGTTCCGCCAGGGGCCGACCTCTTCCTCTTCGATCCCGAAGAGCTGGAGGGCATCGTCACCGATAGCGTGGCCGACTCGGCCCTCTTCGGCTCGCGCTTCCGCGAGAACGCGGCCCGCGCCCTGCTACTGCCCCGGCGTAATCCCGGCAAGCGCACGCCGCTCTGGCAGCAGCGTCAGCGCGCCGCGCAGCTTCTGGACGTGGCCCGCAAGTACCCCGAGTTCCCCATCCTGCTGGAGACCGCCCGCGAGTGCCTGCAAGACGTGTACGATCTGCCGGCCCTACTGCAGGTGCACCGCGCCCTGGAGTCTCGCAGTATTGCCCTGATGGAGGTGGAGACCGAGGCTCCTTCGCCCTTCGCCCGCACCCTGCTCTTCGAGTACGTGGCCGAGCACCTCTACGATGCGGATGCGCCCGCCGCCGAGCGCCGCGCCGCCGCCCTGGCCCTGGACCCGGCCATGCTCGCGGAGCTTTTGGGCACGACCGGGCTGCGCGAGCTGCTGGACCCTGCGGTGCTGACGCAGACCCTGGCCCGCCTGCAGCGCACGGGCGAACGCTACCGGGCCTCCGGGGTGGAGGGCGCGGCGGACCTGCTGCGACAGCTGGGCCCGTTGAGCGCCCGCGAGCTGGCCGAGCGACTCCGCCCGGAGTCCGTCGAGCCTGAGCCGGCAACTTCGGATCGATCCGCCGAGCACCGCCCCGCGGAACCCCCGGCGAGCGAGGAGTACGCCCGCGAGCTGGCCGAGCGACTCGTGCACGCGCGGCGCGCCTATTCCTTCGAGGGGCCGGGGACCCCGGAAAGCGGCCCGCAGCTCTACTACGCCGCGGTTGAGGATGCGGCCCGCCTGCGCGACGGCCTGGGCATTATGCCCGCCGCGGCGCTACCGCTCGCCTTCCTGGAGCCGGTGGCCGAACCGCTCGAGGACCTGGTCTCCCGTTTTGCCCGCACCCACATTCCCTTCGGAGTGCACGAGGCTGCGGCCCACTTCTCGCGCTTGACTCCGGTGGGCACCGGCGTGCTTCTCCCCGTGCTGCTGCGCCTGCAGCGCCAGCGGCGCGTGACCTCCGGCGAGTTCCTGCCCGAGGTGATGCGGGGCGCCTCCGAGTGGGCCGAGGGGCCGGGCGGCTCCCCCGAGTGGGTGGATGTGCAGGTTCTACGCACGATTCGCGCCCGCTCGCTTGCGGCACTGCGGCAGGAGATTGAGCCGGTCCCCGCGCGGGCCTACGGATTCTTCCTGCCCGCATGGCAGAACGTTCGTTCTTTATCGGTACGAGTGGCCCGGCCCCTGGCCGAGGCGAGCGCCTACGGCGCGTACCTCGAGCCGCAACGCACGGCCCGAATTATCGACGAGGCACCCGCGCCCCTCACCTCCGCCGCGCCCGAGAACGCCCGGGAGGAACAGACCGGCGCGCCGAACGGCGCTCAAGGCCTCGACGAGCCCGCCCTGCAGGAGGAGCTGCTGACCGCCATCGACCAGCTGGCCGGCGTGCGCATGCCCGCCTCCGCTCTGGAAACGCTCATCCTGCCGGCCCGTGTGAAGGGCTACCGCCCGCACCTGCTCGACGAGCTCATGATGACCGGCCGCGTCTTCTTCACCGGGGCCGGTCGGCTCGGCGGCGCCTCCCAGCGCTCCGACGGCTGGATTCGCCTGCACCTGAGCGAGAGCGCGCCGCTCACCCTGGGCCCCAGCTACCCCGCGGATTTTCTGCGGGAGGAGGAGCCCGAGCTCCTCGAGCGCCTGCAGACCCCCGGCACCCTCGAGCACGCAATCCACGAAGCGCTCGCCCACGGCGGCCTCTTCGTGCCGGCCCTGCGCGAGCGGGTCGTTCAGATTCTCGGTGGGGCGGCGGCCCCCGGCCAGACGGTCTCCTTCCCGGATGCCGCCGAGCTCTCGAGCGCCCTGTGGCGCCTCGTGTGGGCCGGCGTGCTGACGAACGATTCCTTCGGCCCGGTTCGCGCGACGCTTGCGGGGGTCAGGAGCGCGCATCCGACCCCGGCGGCCGCCCCTCGCCTCTCGCGGGTGGGTCGCCGCGGAGCCGGCCGCATCGCGGCGGCGCGAGCCTCGATGGGCCGTTCCCTGCGCGGCGGGTACGCCGGGGGCGGTCCCTCGCCGGTGGCCCCGCAGGATAGCGGCCGCTTCTCTCGCGTAGACTCCCTACTGGGCGAGCCTCTGGACCCCACGGTGGCTGCCCTGGCGCGCGCCGACCTGCTCTTGGACCGCTACGGCGTGCTTACGCGCGGTTGCCTGCAGGGCGAGGACTCCCCCGGCGGCTTCAGCCAGCTCTACCGCATCTACTCCGAGGCCGAGGACCGTGCGCTCGTGCGCCGCGGCTACTTTATCGAGGGCCTGGGCGCCGCACAGTTCGCGGCCCCCGCCACGGTGGATGCGCTACGCTCGGCGGCCGACCGCCTCGGCCCGCGCGATGAGCGACCGCGCCGCACCGCGACCGAGGAGGTGTTCGGCACGTTCACGGTGACGCTTCTGGCCGCCACGGACCCGGCCAACCCCTACGGTGCCGCCCTCGCCTGGCCCGAGCTGTCGAAGCTCTCGGAGGGCTCGGCACCCCTGCGGCACCGCCCGGCTCGCAAGGCCGGCGCCTGCGTGGTGCTCGTGGATGGTGCGCCTGTGCTCTACCTGGAGCGCGGCGCGAAGACCCTGCTCATCTTTACGACCGACCCGGTTCTGCTCGAGGCGGCCGCCCCGGCCATCGCGCGCATGATGGACTCGGGCGGCATGGATAAGATCTCGATTGAGAAGGTCAACGACGTGGAGCTTCTCACCGACTCCCCCACCCTCAACCGGCAGGGTGAGGATCCGGTGCAGATTCTGCGCCGCGCCCTGCAGCATCAGGGGTTCTACGCCACGGTGCGCGGGCTCTCCATGCGCCGGCCTCTCTAGCGCCGGCTCGCCCGTACCGGTTTAGGACGACTCCCCGACGCGACGAGGCATCTGCGAGGGGCCTTCCGCGCACGACAAAGCGCCCCGCGCCTCCCCATGAGGGAGGTGCGGAGCGCTCTGCGTTCCCTACTCACAAACCGGATGGTATTCCGGGAATCCGCCACGCTCTCGGGGTCCTCGAGACGGTGGGCCGTGGCGCGATACCTCGGCCCACCGGCTCGAGCCCGGGGCCCGGCGGAGGAATATCCGTCCGGGGATCCGCGGCCCCATTGTCGTCGAATCCTGCAACCAAACATCGGAGAGGGAAGTTTGCGGACCGTGAGGCTAGTAGCCTCCGGTGAGGGTATCGACGGCGCCCAGGCACAGGTCAATGGCTTCTTCCAGCCCCAGACCGCGGGTGCGCACGGTGCGCTGGTCGCGGGGGTTGAGCTGCACCACGTGCAGGGCGAAGTAATCCACGAGCTGCAACCAGCCGCCGAGAATGACGCGGGTGCGGTCGTTAATCGGCATGCCGGTACGCTTGAGCATCCATTCGAGGTAGTCCGTGGGGTTATTGGGGAAGTCCTCACCGCCGGGGGTGGGGACGCCCGCCACCACGAGGAAGTACGTGCGCAGTGCGTTGCGCAGGGCCTCTTCGGGGTTCTCGTTATGCTCGCCCAACGCCTCGAGAACCGCCTTAGCTTCGCGGCGGGTGACCGCCGCGGCGAGCGAGTCCTTGCCGGGGAAGTAGTGGTAGAGCAGCGCGCGGGTGATGCCCGCATCGCGAGCGATGGCGCTCATGGATGCGCCGAGCACGCCCTTGCGCGCAAAGTGTTCCGAAGCCACCTGAAGAATCTGCTCTTCACGCTCGTGCGGTTCCATTCGCAACGCACCCGCGGTGCGGTGTTCTGCGCCCTGTTCGGTGGACGGCGCAGAAACTTTAGCCTCGGCGACTGTGCTTTGAGGTGCGTGTGAAGTGTCAGATTGTACCGGTGCAACCGGGGGAGTTCCTTTAATCTCAGCTTCCTTACGCTGTTTCTGTCCCATTTCGACCCCTTCGTTCGATTTTTCGAACTTCTGTGTCTTAATCGTAACGCTTTAATGCGCTTCTCAGCCTTTTTAAAAGTATTTATGACGTAGGCTATTCAGCCTACCAGGTCTCTATACGCTTCACATCTTTTAATCTGCGATGGGCTATATACTCTAAATGAAGTATTTATTACTGATGGTTTTACAGGGTTTTCGAAAATAACGTATATATTCATTTGTTTTTGTAAAATTAGCTTTATTTTTTTAAATTAAATCCCGAATATTTTCAAAAATGTGTGAGTATTTCGTTTTTATCCCCACATATTCCCACAAGCGCAGATGAGTGTCAGATAAATCTGCGATTCCTCTAGGCCGCCGCGCCAACCGGTACAGTAGAGCCATGCCCACCCACGATTCCCACCGCGACACGCCGAGGGCCCGTAACACCCCGGAGCTGAGCACCTCTGCTCGGAGCGCCTCCGTGCAGAAAACCTCCGCGCAGCACGCCAAGCCCACCCGCCGCACGCATCGCCGCCTGCTGGCCCCTCCGCTGGCGCAGAAGAACGGCATCGACCCCATCCAGCTCGTGCTCCCCCACCCCGAGGAGCTCCCGGAGGAACTCGCCCCCGGCGGACGCGCCCCCGCCACGATTGCCGACTACCTCATCGCGCGCTTCTACCCGAACGACCCGCAGATTATTCACTCCCGCTTCGAAACCGGCGAGGTGCGCCTGGATGACGGCACGGTGCTGACCACCTCCAGCCCCTACGCGCCCGGCGAGCGCATCTGGTACTTCCGCGAGCTCGCCGATGAGCCCGAACTCCCCTCCGACATGCCGGTACTCTACGAGGACGAGCACGTGCTGGCCATCGACAAACCCCACTTTCTGCCCACCACCCCGCGCGGTTCCTATATCGCGCAGACCGCACTGACCAAGCTACGCGTGCGCGAGGGCAACCCGCTGCTCATCCCGATTCACCGACTCGACCGCCCCACCGCCGGGGTGTTACTCTTCGCCAAAACCGTTCAGGCGCGCCGCCCCTTCCAGATGATGTTCCAGCACCGCCTGGTATCGAAGACCTACCGCGCCGTGGCCCCGGTGCCCGCCGACCCCACCGCCGCCGAACAAGCCCTGAGCGCGGAGGGGCTGCGGGTGCGTTCACACATTCAGAAGGTGCGCGACGTGTTGCAGGTCCGGCAGCTCTCTGAGACGGAGTGCGTGGCGCGGGGCGTGGAGCCGAACACCCTCACCACCGCGCGCATCCTGGAAACCTTCACCCCCGACCCGGCCGAGGCCGAGGCCTGGGGCGTCGAACCCGGTCGCCCGTGGGGCCTCTACGACCTCGCCCCGCACACCGGTAAGACCCATCAGCTGCGCGCGCACCTGAACCTGCTGGGCGCCCCGATTCTTGGGGACGTACTCTACCCGCGTGTGCTCCCCGACGGGCCCGACCGCCCCGAGCACCCGCTGCAACTACTGGCCTACACTTTGAGCTTCGAACATCCCATCACCGGCGAGCCCATCAGCCTGCGTAGCGGTCGCACATTAAGTGCATGGGAGAGCAAGAACAGCGCGGTGTGGGAGGCAAGCTGAACCCCCGGAGGGACCGGTGATGACCCGGCACCAAAAAATGCGATAATGCAGAAGTAAGACTTCACCGTACACATATAGAGGGCACCGTGAATTCCCAGCCGTCTTCCCACACCGCGCACTCCCCGGCATCTATGAGCGAGTACGCGGAACGCACCTCCTCCCACGCCGAGGCCGCAGCCGTCAGCGTCACCGACACCTTCGTGCACCGCATCCTCGGCGTGCCCGGAGCGCTCATCGGATCCATTCAGGTACCCGACCCCCGCCCGCTGAGCCAGCGCCTCAACACGTGGCACTACTGGTGGCAGGCCCACCTGCTCGAGTGCATCATCGACGCCGGCCAGCGCCACCTGCGCGAGGGTCGCATCACCGAGGCTCAGGAGCAGCTGCACCGTGCCCGCGCGCTGCTGCGCGGCATCAACGTGCGCAACCTTGGCCGCTACGCCAACGACTACTTTGACGACATGGCCTGGCTGACCCTCGCGGTGGGCCGCATGAACTCCTTCTCGATTGAGCTGACCGGCGCAAACGACGTGGCCGCGCAGGACGCCGGGGCCGCCCTCTTCGAGCAGCTCGCCAAGGGCTTCGCGCCCGGCGGAGGCATGAGCTGGCGCAAGTCCAAGCGCGACTTCGTGAACGCCGCGGCCACCGCACCGGCAGCTATCGCATACGCTCGCGCGGGTGACCCGCACACCGCCGCCGCCCTCATTGACTGGATGAACGCAACCCTCTGGGACGCAGAACGTTCGCTCTATATGGACGGCGTGAACGTTCGCGGCGAGGAGTACGAGCTCGAACGCGGCGAGTACACCTACAACCAGGGCACCGCACTGGGTGCCCTGCTGAGTTTGGCGGCCTCCGGCGTGCCCTGCGAGGTGGACCCCATCGAGCGTGCGGAGCGCCTTATTGTGGGCATCGTGAAGCACATGACCGAGGAGGTCGAATTTGTCTCCGGAGCGCGCCGCCGCATCCTCATCTCGCACGGCGACGGCGATGGCGGCCTCTTCACCGGTATCCTGGTGCGCTACCTGGGCATGGCCGCTTCCTCGCCCCTGCTGAGCGACGAGGCCCGCGCCCTGGCCTCCAGCCTTATCTACTCGACCGCCCGCGCCCTGTGGGAGGGCCGCCGCGAATTCGACCCGAACCTGCCGATGAACGAGCTGGGCATCGACCCCAACGAGATTCGCGGTCGGGCGCTCGTGCAGTTCTCCCCGCGGTTCACCGAGCCGATGAGCAAAGTTGTGAAGCCCGGTGCGCCGGTGGAGCTGTCCGCTCAGGTGCAGGCGTGGACTATTTTTGAGACGGCGGCGCGTCTGGCGCATGCCCGCGATATCGCTTCGCACCGCGGCTACTAAAACCCTGGCGTATGTTAGGGGTGGGTTCATTGCGGGCCCACCCCTCGCGCTGTAGGGTGAGGGTATGCTAGCACCAGAATCACAACAGGTCACTGCCAGCCCGAACGCTAACACCATTTTCATGGTGTGGAAGTTCAAGGAAGGCCTCAGCCAGGATGCGCTCATCGAAGGTTTTCAGAACCTCTGCGGGCTCGTCGTCAACCTCAACCACACCGCCACGAACCGCTACTCGTCCGAGAACGCTAACGTCGTTCTGGGCATCAGCCACAGCGCGTGGCTGACCCTGGATCTGCCCAAGCCGCTGCCGCAGGAGCTTGTGGAGTTCGAGGAGATTAGGGGCCCCAAGCACACCGCGGTGTCCACTCCCGGCGATTTGCACTTCCACATCCGCGCGACCCAGCCGTCGGTCGCCTACGATATGGCGTCCGCTATTACCGCGGCTCTGCGCGATGTTGCCGAGGTACTGGATGAGGTACACGGCTTCCGCTACTGGGACGGCCGCGCCATCATCGGTTTCGTGGACGGCACCGAGAACCCGCAGACCCCCGCGGCACGTGAATACTTCGGCATCATCGGTGACAGCGACCCCATGTACAGGGGCGGTAGCTACCAGTTCGTGCAGAAGTACATCCACGACATGACCGCGTGGAACGCTCTGCCCGTCTCGGAGCAGGAGAAGGTCATTGGCCGTTCCAAGCAGGACGACATTGAGATGGGCGATGACGAAAAACCCGCCAACTCGCACTCCGCCATCGCCAATATCGGTGACGATTTCAAGGTTATTCGCGACAACATGCCCTTCGGCACCGTGGGTAACAACGAGCTGGGCACCTACTTCATCTGCTATGCCAGCACCTTCTCGACTGTCCGGAAGATGCTCATGAACATGTTCACCGGCGTGGATGGCGCCAACTACGACCGCCTGCTGGACTTCAGCACTGCGGTGACCGGCACCCTCTTCTTCGTGCCGACCATGGACATGCTCGGCGATTTCGCCGGCTAAGATCAGCTGCCCTCAGCTGAATTCTCGTGAACCCCGCCTCCGGCAAGAGAGGCGGGGTTTTCCGGTAGGCTAGGGTGTAGACATTCAGACGGAAAGCAAACAATCGAGAGAAGAATGAGCGTTCTAGATAACTCTTTCCCCACCGAGGACTTTGGCTTCACCATCACCAGCCGCCTGGCGGACACCGCCTCCCCCAGCGCTGAACGTGTAGAAGCCAACGGCGGACAGTTCCGCGGACGCACCGGTGTCATCACCACCCCGCACGGACAGATCCAGACCCCCGCCTTCACCCCCGTGGGCACCAAGGCAACCGTCAAGGCGGTCCTACCCGAATCCATGAAGGAGCTCGGCGCTCAGGCTCTGCTCTCCAACGCCTACCACCTGTACCTGCAGCCCGGCCCCGAAATCCTGGATGCGGCAGGCGGCCTGGGTGCTTTCATGAACTGGGACGGCCCCACCTTCACCGACTCCGGCGGCTTCCAGGTCATGAGCCTGGGCTCCGGCTTCAAGAAGGTAATCGACATGGGTACCGTCGCGGACGCTAAGGGCGCCGACGGCCGCCCCCTCGGTGACGACGACGTGGCGAAGGGCAAGGAACGCCTCGCCCACATTGACGACGACGGCGTGAACTTCAAGTCGCACATTGACGGCTCGATTCACCGCTTCACCCCCGAGGTGTCCATGCAGGTTCAGCACCAGATCGGTGCCGACGTCATGTTCGCCTTCGACGAGCTGACCACCCTCTACAACTCCCGCGGCTACCAGGAGGAGGCGCTCGAACGCACCCGCCTGTGGGCGCTGCGCTGCATCGCCGAGCACCAGCGCCTGACCACTGAGCGCGTGGGCAAGCCCTACCAGGCGCTGTTCGGCGTGATTCAGGGCGCCCAGTACGAGGACCTGCGCCGCAAGGCCTGCCAGGACCTCGGCTCCATGCCCTTCGACGGCTTCGGCATCGGTGGTGCACTCGAGAAGGAAAACCTCGGCACCATCGTGCGCTGGTGCGCCGAAGAGCTGCCCGAATCCAAGCCCCGCCACCTGCTCGGCATCTCCGAACCCGACGACATCTTCGTCGGCATCGAAAACGGCGTGGATACCTTCGACTGCGTCTCCCCCACCCGCGTGGCACGCAACGCCGCCGTCTACTCTCCCACCGGCCGCTACAACATCACCAACGCGCGCTTCAAGGCGGACTTCTCGCCCATCTACGAGGGCTGCGACTGCTACACCTGCACCCACTACACCCGCGCCTACCTGCGTCACCTCTTCAAGGCCGACGAGCGTCTGGCGGCGACCCTCGCCTCCATCCACAATGAGCGCTTCATCGTGCGCATGGTGGACGACGCCCGCGAAGCCATCAAGGACGGCACCTACTTCGAGTACCGCGACGAGTTCCTCGGTAACTACTACTCCGGTAAGAAGCCCTAAGCCCGCCGACCGCACAGCCCACGACCTCATCAGGAGAAAACCATGAGCATCACCCACGTCCCCGACGAGGAGCTCCTCGTCTTCGACCACGAGATTGCCGCACCCATCGAAGACGTCTTCGGCGCGTACATGGACCCCGAGCTGCTGGTCCGTTGGTACGGCCCGGCCGGCTGGCACGTGCGCCCCACCGACGTGGTGCTTGAACCCGTGGTGGGCGGCATGCAGCGCCTGTCCATGATCAACGAGGTGGACCCCTCGGTGTCTTGCATCCTGCAGAGCCGCTTTCTGGCCATCGAGCCCTTCAAGGAGATTGAGTACGCCGAGCAGCTGCCCGATCACCTGGGCAACCCCGGCAGCGTGCTGGTCTACCAGCGTCACCGGTTCTTCCCCGAGACCGTGATTACCGCCGACGGCGTGGGGTCCGGAACCCGTATCGTCGTGGAGATCGGCCCCATGCCTCCCTCGGTTCACGAGGAGGTGCGCACCACCTGGCGTTCGACCTTCGCCCGCCTGGACGACGTGCTCGCCACCCGCGGCGAGGCGTAGACCCCACCGCACGGGCTTCTCGAAATAACATGAGCGCCGCGCTGACGATTGAATCGTCAGCGCGGCGCTCGTGTTGTAGGGTCCGTCTCTTGAATCGCGCGGGCTTTGAGATGCCGGCTAGTTGGTCAGCTTCGCGGTGATGACGGTGTTACCGCCGTCCAGGGACACGCACTCGGGGGTCGCGCGGTCCACGCCGTCGCCCGGCTTCCAGTAGCAGCGTGCCGACATGACCTCGCGCTCGCCATTGGCCTTGTCGGTGACCTCGGCGGGGTTCTGTACTACGAACTGGCGAATCAGTTCCTTGGCGAAGAGGCAATCCACCGCGCCCGAAGCCACCTGAATCGTGGCGTCGTGCTTCAGGTATCCGGTGGCCTCCAGGGTGCCACAGGTGCCTCCCGCGGACTTCACCTCGGAGGAGGAGAGCGAGGCGGTGCTCGAGGGGGCCGAAGAAGCTCGGGCCGTCGAAGAAGCCTGAGCCTGACCGCCGGTCTGCGCGCTCGCGGTAGCCGTAGCGCTTGCGGTCGTGATGGTGCCCGGGGTGACGGTCGCCTCCGCGGTCGCGGTCTGCACCGTTCCGGGGGTCGGGGTGGTTTCTGTGACGGTCACGGTGCGAGTGGGGCTGGGGGTGGGAGTTGCCTTCGCGCTCGTCGCGCTGGGGCTGGGGGTCGCGGTGGCGCTCGGCGAGGCCGAGGTTCCGCCGCCTCCGGAGCAGGCCGCGAGGGCGAGCAGGAGCGTCGCGCCAAGGGCTGCGGGGGCGTAGCGTTTCGTCCGGCGGTGCGGGTGAGGGGTCTGTGCCGGTTGCATGGTGACCTTTCTGCGTCTTTGGTTCCGGGTTCCTTAACCATTCTAGAACGCCGCCTGTGCGGGGGCTATGCCGCACCTCCACAAGCTATGTATGGGCAGAGGGGGCTCCCCGTCATTGCGGGGAGCCCCCTCCGCGATTCGTCACGCCCGGGATCTCACTCCGACCTAGAACTGGCCGCCGCCAATGGGCACCGAGTAGGTTCCGCCGTCGTGGCAGGTCATCACGCCCTCCTCCGGCTCACCGTAGCAGGTAATCTGCTTGCCGGAATCGGTGGGGAACACCGTCACGTTATTCGGTCGCAGCATGAGCGTGTTCGCGGTCGTGCTCTCGGCGTGCAGGGCCGCGGGGGCGACGTCCTCCACGCGCTCGTCGTAGGCTCCCGTGGCAAAGTTCATGCGGGTGATGCGCACCGGTGCCGAGAAGGTACGACCCACCGCGCCGTTACCGTCGGTGAGCTGGCCGCCCAGACGACGCTCGCAGGCCAGGGTGGACTCGGCGGGGTTCAGCTCGCAGACGGTCCGCTCGTCGTAGCTCTTGAAGCGGTAGTAGCCGGCACCGGAATCGTAGCGGGCAGGCTCCATGAGGAACGGGATCTCGGGGGCATCCGGGTTCTGCAGGCGAGCCACGAAGGCGGTGTCCTCGCCGATGGTGCACTCGGGGGCGCCGCGATCCTCGCGGCGGTTTTCGACCATCTCGTACTGCGGGTTCCAGTAGCAGGTGGCGTCCTGGACCTTCGCGATCTGGTTCTGGGTCAGGTTGTCGTCAGCCCGCGGGGTGGTGACGTATTCGGTCAGCACGTCCAGGGCGTGGGCGCAGTCCACGGTGCCGCGCAGCACCATGATTTCCGCGCCGGTCTTCAGGTAGCCCTTGCGGCCAATGTGCCCGCAGCGCTCACCGGCGGAGGCGCGTTCGGCCTCCACCTTCTCGGGCGCGCGCGGCGTCTCAGCGGCGGCGGGGCTGGCATCCGCGACGGGGGTTGCCTTTGCCTCAGCAACCGCCGAGGATGCGGAGGGGACGGACTCAGCGGTTGAGGCGGGTGCCGTGGTTTCCGTGACGGTCGGCCCGGTCGTTGCGTGCGGCGTCGGTGTGTTCGGAGCCGGCGTGGCCGTGGAGGAAGGCAGCGGGTGGCGGGTGGGTGAGGCCGTGGCGGTGGGGTTCGGGGAGGACTCGGCGGTGCTCTGGGAGCCGCCGAAGCATCCGGTCAGGGCGAAGAGTAGGGCGGCGGCGCATCCGGTGGCGCGCACGGTGCGGCGACCCCAGCCTGCGGGGGCTACCTGAGTGTGGTGAAACGACATTGTTCTCTCCTGGGCTGTACCTTTTGCACCCTTTGCAGAAGGTACCTTAAGCATACGCGTTTCCCGTGAACACCGCCTGAATACGGGCCTGCGCGCAAGCCATCCGGGCTGCGCAGGCCCGTACCCTCCCGCGTTTATTCCTTCGGCAGGAAGGACTTGAGCAGCTCTCGCTGCTCGGGGCTGAGTCGAGTCAGTCGCCCCGCCACGGAGTCCCAGAAGGCCAGCACGGTGAAGGCGCGCACGCACTCGCGCTGATCCACCGGGGAGATAATCGAGTAGCCGATACGCACGGATGCGGCGCTCACCTTTTCCACGCGTGCACGTACAGGCACGGGCTCACCGGTGTAGGGCAGCTGCGCGAGGTAGCGGATGCCGTGCTCGGCGATGAGGGCCTGAACGCCCTCGGGCACCAGGTCGAAGAGCGGGATGGGCGGGTTGGGTGCCACGGTCGGTTTCTGTCCCGAGGAGGGCGGCGGGCCGAAGAGGGCCACGCGGGCCTCCTCCATGATCGAGAGCATGGCAACGTTGTTGACGTGTCCGTAGGCGTCCATGTCGCCCCAGCGGGCGGGGACGTACACGGTCAGCTCATCGGCCGCGGTCGTGGCGGCGGAGGCGCCGGCCGCAGAAGTGGTTTTCTGAGGGTTTTCGTGGCTTTGCATGGCTTTAACTCTACTCCTTTCGGAAATACTCCGGAAAATTCACACATAAACACATATTTACATTAAAATCTATGTTCTTCCGAAATTTCACTACTAAAAATATTGGCTCGAATTAAAACGATGAGGCCCGAAAGCTACGATGCTTTCAGGCCTCATCCAACACACAGACATTTGAACGCATACAAGATCATACGGTTCACTATTTATAATAGACCTCTTTTGAGGGTCTGCGTTATTTTTACGGTTATATTACGGCAGAAGCCTTAATCTTCCGTATTTTTCGTTTCTTGACGTTCGCGCCGCGAGAGAACCGCGAGGGGGATTAGCGTCCCAGCTTTGCCGCGGTCTCGAGGGCGTGGTCGGCGTCGTGCTGCGCCGCATCGTAGCCCTCCGTCGCCCGCTGCGCCTCCGCAAACGTCTGGTCGTCAATCGTGTGGCTGTGACGGATACGAGCGAAGTACAGCACGCTCAGCACCACGAAGTAGCCCACGCCCACCACGGAGGGAATCGCGGATCCGCGCACCCTAAAGAGCGCCACCCACACCGCGAAAAGCAGAACAATGCCCACGCCGGCGGTGAAGCGTCCACCCCACAGGCGGAACCCGTGCGCGGCGGGCTCAACGCGCTTGTACACGATGTAGGCGAAAAGAATCAGAACCCACACGGTCAGCGCGCACACCATAATCACAAAAATCATGGAGAGGAACGCCTCCTTGGGGCTGTACAGCGCCAGCAGAATAGCAATCACCATGCCGCTGGTCGACAGCCACACGGCACGCGCAGGCACGCCCGCGCGGTTCACCCCGGCCAGCGGTCGAGGAGCCATACCGTCAACCGCCAGGGAGTGCAGCAGACGCGCGCCGGCGTACAGGTTCGCGTTCGCGCTCGACAGGGCCGCAATCAGAACCACAAAGTTCACGAAGTGCGCCACGCCGTGCACACCCAGCTGTTCAAAGACCAGCACGAACGGGGAAGCTTCCACAGCGTCGCCCAGACCCGATGCCGAACGCCACGGAATAACGGCCACCACAATCAGCACGGCCAGCACGTAGAAGGTCGCCAGGCGAATCATCATCGCCTTCGCCGAGGAACGCACCGAACGGGAGGGATCCTTCGCCTCCGCAGCAGAGATCGAGATCATCTCAATACCGCCGAAGGAGAACATCACCACGGCCAGCGACAGCCACACCGACTCCGGGCCGTTAGGCATGAAACCGCCGTCATTGAAGAGGTTTGCGGTACCCACCGCGGCGTGGCCGGGCAGGCCGAAGAAAATCAGGCACAGGCCCACCAGCAGGAAGGCCACAATCGAAATGACCTTGATCGAGGAGAGGAAGAACTCCAGCATGCCGAAGGACTTCACGCTCGTCAGGTTCAGCACAATCAGCGCCGCGCCGAATGCCGCGATGCCCACCCACAGCGGCAGCTGCGGCCACCAATAACTCAGGTAGGTCGCCACCGACACGAGCTCCACGCCGGCAATCAGCACCGTCGCCGTCCAGTAGGCAATACGCGTCAGGAATCCCGCGAAGGGCCCCAGGTAACGGGTCGCAATCGTGCCGAAACCGCCACGCACCGGGTAGCGAATCGCCATTTCACCGGTCGCCGCGCCAATCACCGAAGCGAGCGCCGAACCGATGGCGTAGGTCAGAATAACCGCGGGGCCGGCCATGGCAATCGCGGTGCCCGACCCCAGGAAAAGGCCGGTGCCGAGAGCCGAACCCATCACGATCATGGTCATCTGCCCGTGGGACAGGGAACGCTTAAGGGTTCGAGGCTCGGCGGTTCCCGCGGCGACGGGGCCGCGGGTGCTGTCATTGTGGGACACGGCTGTGCCTTCCTTTAGTACGCCCGAGGGCGTGATGTGTGCTGTGTGCTCGCGCTGCAGAAACCGAGGGGTCAAAACCGCTGGGTCGCGGGCGCGAATAATTCCATTGTACGGGTGCCGGTTCGCACGTCCTGCGGCAGAGGCGGGAGCTACCGGATGCGACGGGGCGCCGCGGCTCTTGCCCGCGACGCCCCATCCTATAACCTCAACTTGAGACTAAGACTCGGTGGCTCGGGCCTGTGGCTCCTCGGCCTCGTGCATTGCATCCAGGTCGGGGCGCTTGAACCCGCCCAGGCGGCGCGAGGCAATCACGTAGCCGATAGAAATCAGCACGAAGAAGACCACACCCACCATGATGGATTCCTGCACGCCCGAGCCGTCCAGCATGAACAGGGCCACCAGGGTGCCCAGCACGCCCACCAGGGCCAGCCCCGCCGTCAAGCGGCCGCCCAGCACCGTGAAGGAGGAGGCATCCCCCTGGTCCTTCTTGTAGGCCTGGTAGGTCAGCAGAATCATGATCCACACAATCAGTATGCACAGAGTCACCAGAGCCATCAGCAGGGCAAAGATGTTACCGATCTTGGCCACGGCCATCACGGTCGCCACGACAACGCCGGTGAAGGAAATCAGCAGGGCCACCATCGGCACGCCGCGGGAGGTCGTGCGGGCCGCAACCGAGGGGGCCATCTTATCGGCACCCAGGGCGTGCATCAGGCGGGTTGCCGCGTACAGCGAGGCATTCGCGCCCGACAGGGCTGCCACCAGCACCACGAAGTTCATGATGTCAGCAGCGAAGGGAATACCCATCTCGGAGAAGACCATCACGAAGGGGGACTCGGTCAGGTCAGAATTCTGCGCCGCCGTCTGCCACGGCACCAGACACAGAATAATCGCCATGGACACCACGTAGAAGGTGGACAGACGCCAAATCATCGCCTTCACGCTGGAGGCCACCGAGCGGGCGGGGTCCTTCGCCTCCGCGGCGGAGAGCGAAATCATCTCGACACCGCCGAAGGAGAACATGACCACGGCCATCGAAATCCAAATCGACATGGGGCCGTTCGGCAGGAAGCCGCCGTCGTTGACGAGGTTCTGCACGCCCGCGGCACCGTGGTTCGGCAGGCCCACGAACACCAGCAGCAGGCCAATCACCATGAACACGATGACCGCGGATACCTTAATCGAGGAGAGCAGGAACTCCAACGCGCCGAAGGACTTCACGCTCACCAGGTTCAGCACCAGAATCAGCACGCCGAAGAACGTCACAGAAGCCCACAGGGGAATCTGCGGGAACCAGAACGCCACGTAATGACCCACGGCCACCAGCTCGGCACCGGCCAGCGGCACGGTGCAGGCCCAATAGGCCCAGCGGGTGATGTAGCCGCTAAACGGGTTCAGGTAGCGGCTCGCAATCGTTCCGAAGCCGCCCTGAACCGGGTGGCGCACGGACATCTCGCCCGCGCAGGCGGCGATAATCGCCGCAATCATCGAACCAATCGCGTAGGAGACAATAGCGCCCGGGCCCGCAATCTTAATCGCGGAGGACGAGCCCAGGAACAGACCCGTACCCAGCGCCAAGCCCATCGCAATCATGGTCAGCTGACCGTGGGACAGGGAACGACTCAGGGAGTCGCCCTTCGACTGCTCAGAGGTATTCTCCCGCAGTGTAGACATAACGTGTCGCTTTCGTTAGGAATGCTGTGTATCGAAAAATGAAGTGTGAATAGGGGAAGGCCGCCCGAACAAAACGATCGAGCGGCCCCGTGCGTCAGTCCGGTGTCGGGGCTAGGCCACGTACTCCAGCTCGTGACGCTTAAACCAGCCGATGACCGGGTAGCTAATGGGCATGAGGATAACCTCAACCAGGCACTTGTAGACGTAGCCGACCAGCACATAGTTCAGGAAAGCCTCGGGGGTCTCGATGCCGAGCACCGGAGCCGCAATCGAGCAGAAAATCAAGGTGTCAACCAGCTCTCCGACCAAGGTGGAGACAATCATGCGCAGCCACAGGAAACGACCCTTGGTAGCCTTCTTCATGGACACCATCACCCAGGCGTTCAGGGTCTGACCGCACAGGTAGCCGAGCAGAGAACCGGCGTAAATCTGCCACACGGGGCCCAGCACCGCCTCAAAGGACTTCTGGTTCTCGTAGAATCCCGCGGCCGGCAGGTACATGATGACTAGGAAGCACACGGCGGCAAAGGCAGCTGCCACGAAGGAAGCCACGATGGCGCGGCGAGCGCGCTTGAAGCCGTACACCTCGGAGAGCAGGTCGCCAATCACGTAGGCCAGGGGGAAGAGGAAGAAACCGCCGTCGGTCACGATGGTGTTACCGATGACAGGCAGATCGAAGGGCAGCGGGCCGAACTCCACGCCCTTGGTTGCGCCAATATTCGAGATAATCAGGATGACGCAGGATGCAGCCAGCAACAGATCAAAGTAGCCGCGACGACCGGCCCACGGCACCTTCACGGTGCTCGTCTGAGCCTTCGACTCGCTAACGGGTTTAGCCATAACTCTCCCCAGGTTCTTTCTCATGCGTTGTGTTTCTAGTGGTGGTTGTGTGGTGGGTTGACCACCGTAAACTTCAAATGCGGCACGTGGACCGCGTTCGGTGGGCTCGTCTGCCACCCGAGCCTCTCTAATAGTACCCATATACCGTGCGCCGGGCAGGTTGGGGGCCGCCCGCGCTAAAGTTCGGACGCTCGGGCGCAGCCGCGCCATGCGCCTCCGGGGCGTCTCGGCCCGCGGCGAGAGGTGGCCTCCGGCCTCGAGGCTCTTGCCTACAATGGAGCCATGAAGAGGTTGAGCCACCGCCTGCGTCGTCCGCTGATCCACCACAACCAGCGGCGGCTCAGCGCGCACATTCCGCGGTTGCATCCGCTCCTCCCCCGCGCGGCGCGCCTGGTTCGAGCGGCCGCCACGGTATTTGAGCCGCTCGTACTCGCCTCTTCGGAGATTGTGGGTTACCGCCCGTTCTCGCACCGAGGGCGCACTATCTACTACCGCGTGGATAACCTCAACCTGCTCAGCAACCCCGCTACCGGCCGGGCGCCCGGGCTACTCCTCTACTTCGACGGCGACCATATCTCACGCGCCGGAAGCCGCCTGCTGCGCCGCACCTCCCCGTTGCGTGCCGAGCTGGCGCAGGTGGCGGCTGAGTTCAATATGCTGTCGGTGCCGGTGCTGTCGCCGGGTAGTCTGCGGGAGCCGCGCCTTACCGACACCGATTCTTATGCGCCTCCGCTGACCTATAACTGGTGGGTTCGTGCCCGCTCAAACGGCAGGATGGTTCGCGCCCTGATTGAGGAGATTTCCTTGGCGTACGGGGTGGATATGAGCCGCGTCTGGCTTGCGGGCTATTCGGGTGGTGCGGAGTTCCTCAGCTATGAGCTGCTGTCGCACGATATTGACTGGCTTCACGGTGGCGGTGCCACCTTCATTGGTGGAGGCGGCGCTGACGGCATACCTGCGCGGGAGCGTGAGCGGGCAGCGTTGAGCCCGTCTTCGCATGCGCATCTGCTGATGAGCTGGCACGTGGGTGTTTTGGATGGGCGTTCCCCTTCGGCTCGGCGGCGCATGGCGACGAGCACTGAGGGTAGTTGGTCGGCGCGTATTGCGGCGCAGGAGGGCATCGCGTTCTATGAGGGGCTGGGCGCGCGGACGCTACTGCAGGTGACTCCGGGGCGTGGCCATACGGGGTATCCGATTGCGTCGTTGGTGGGTGCGGATTTGGCGACGGCGACGCGTTTGGGGTTCCTGTAGGGGCTTGTTTTTGTCATAAACGCGAAAATTCGCATGGATTATGCAAATTTCTTGGTGACACATTCGATATATTCGTCATTTGCTGACATTCTGCGGTAAGGTGTCACTATGCCACGTATTTCTGCAGCCACCAACGCCGCCCAGCGCGAGAACACCAAGCGCGCCATCCTTAACTCCTTTGGCGAGATTCTTTACACCCGAGGCCTGCCCGGCCTGACCATGACCGACGTCGCCAAGAACGCGGGCATCGGCCGCACCGCCGTGTACAACTACTTCGCCGACATGGGTGAACTGCTGGTCGCCTACGCCCTGGACGAGACCGGACGCTTCCTCAAGGAGCTACGCGAAGGTCTGGAGGGCATCGAGAACCCCATCGACCAACTGGCCGTGTACATCCGCCTGCAGATCAACGACCTGGCGCGCCGCCACCTGCCCCCGGGCCCGGCCATGCGCTCCATGCTCTCCCCCGAGTCCTACGCGAAGCTCGGCAAGCACGTGCAGGAGTTGCAGATGGTCCTGGCGAACATCCTTTCGGCGGCCATCGCCGAGAAGTACATTCCGCAGAACGATATCCGCGAGCTGGCGATGCTGGTGCACGGCTCGCTTTCTTCGAGCGCGGGACGCACCGAGGACGCGCCGGACGAGCAGACCCGAGAGCACCAGATTCTCAACACGATTCGCTTTATTCAGATGGGTCTGGGCGCCCGCTTCGATACCGAGGGCAACCCGGTACGCCTGGACTCCGAGGAACTCGCGCCCCAGTTGGCCCTCGCGCAGGACGACTCCGGCCAGAAGGATGCCGCGTAGGCCCCTTTCTACCGCGGTGGCGTGTTCGACGGAGTTCCGTCGCGCAGATATACGTTGAAACTTTAAAACGCAGGTGCCGAGCCGTTCATAGAATGGCTCGGCACCTGCGTTGTACGGTTCTGCGGGCAACCGCGCGGTCCGGACTCGGAAAGCCGCCCGGCGTCGCCTAGTTGCGGGCCCCGGGCAACAGCGCCGGGGAGATGGAGTCCAGGTCGAGCACCCGCGCGTACATGACGGCGCGGCGGTGCAGGGCGTTGCGGAGCGCGCGGTGCACACCGTCCTCCAGGTAGAGTTCGCCGCCCCATTTGACCACGTGCGGGAAGAGGTCGCCGTAAAAGGTGGAGTCCTCGGCCAGGAGCGTTTCAAGGTTGAGGGTCTTCTGGGTGGTGATGAGGGTGTCGAGACGCACCTGCTGCGGCGGGATTCCTCCCCAGTCGGCGTGGGTCATGCCGTGCTGGGGGT
>ERZ1674051.93-NODE-93-length-27174-cov-24.175228_pt1 | contig 27174 bp, 25 predicted proteins | sample MGYA00581125_ERZ1674051 | MGnify/ENA primary metagenome ERZ1674051 (study PRJEB41354, sample SAMEA4873326) | human saliva metagenome | biome: human-associated habitat [ENVO:00009003]; feature: mouth environment [ENVO:08000002]; material: saliva material... | reverse complement strand
ACGACTAAGCGCGCTTTTTTCTCAATCGTGCTTGTGTCGTAGCTACCCGTGTAATCGCTAGAGTCATCGGCATCAGGATTTGGCGCTTGAATGTAGAATGGCCCTTGTGAAGCGGATTTTAATACGCCAACTTTTACATTACTGGTTTTCGCAAACTCTTCAGCACGAACATGTGCATCTTGTGTGGCTTTTGAAATTAATTCACGTTTAATTTGTTCAAGATTTTCTAAGTAATAGTTTGGATCACCAAAACTAATGTCTTGGTTGTTGGCAACTAATTGGTGAATATTGGTGAGTGCTTTTTGTAACTTAGTCAGTTCTTTGGTTGAAATTCTGATTGCTCTTGATGCATCAAAGCCATTGTCTCTACTTTTGGTTTCACCTTTTTCATTTTCATAATAGTCAGTATGAGTAGAAACATCTAATTCTGTGATTTCTCGATTTTCATCAGCGAAACCTTGTGCTTTAAGGAAACGAACGGCTTCATTCAAGTTTTTCTGATTCGCTGCCATTGCATCATTATATGTTGGACCCCAACCGCTTACACGAATAACCCATGTTCCTTGTGTTGAGGTGTAATGGCTTTCTGCCAAGCCCTTAACTGAAATAGAGCCGGTCTGGCGTAAATTTTTAAATTGATTACCTAAGATAAACGCTGATGCCATCAATCCAACTGCGAGAATGATGCCAAAAATAGCGAGATAAGATTTTTTGCTGTTCATATAATGTCCATGATATAGAGTAAATAGAATGCTCATTATAATGTAATTCAGCTGGTTGAGTAAGTTAATTTATTCACTATAACGCATATAAAAAATAACTTTAAAAGTTGACCGCACTTTTACCTTTCTAAATTTAAAAATTAAAACAAATTCTTGATTTACCATTGACTTTTTGACCTGTAGCCCTTACTTTACGGATTGATGTTTCATCAACTTTATTCTTTGTAAAATAAGGAGCTTTTATGCAATCTCGCATTGTTGTTAATTCACAGGAAGAATCACTACTTAGCACACATAAAGTGCTACGTAATACCTATTTCTTATTGGGATTAACGATGGCATTTTCGGCAGTTGTTGCTTATATTTCTATGAGCTTAAACTTGCCTTATCCAAATCTTATCGTGTTACTTGTAGGTTTTTACGGTTTACTTTTTGTCACAAACCGTTTAGCAAATAGTGCATGGGGAATCTTGGCTGCATTCGCGTTCACTGGGTTTATGGGTTATACCATCGGGCCAATTTTAAACATGTATGTGGCGAGAGGAATGGAAGATTTAATTATGCTTGCATTCGCAGGTACAGCAATCGTCTTCTTTGCTTGTTCAGCTTATGTGCTTACAACGAAGAAAGATATGTCTTTCCTTTCTACCGCGATTTTCTCATTATTTATCGTGTTATTGTTAGGAATCGTGGCAAGTTTCTTCTTCCAAATTCCAGCATTAGCGGTAGGGATCAGCGCATTGTTTGTGGTGTTCTCAACAATGACAATCCTCTATGAAACTAGCAATATTATTCACGGTGGCGAAACAAACTATATTCGTGCAACAGTGAGTATTTATGTGTCAATTTACAACTTATTCATTAGCTTATTAAGATTACTTTCTATCTTCTCAAGTGATGATTAGTCAGTATTAAATTTAAAGACGCTCCTGATTAGGGGCGTTTTTTTGTTTTGAACTAATTTTCTTAAGATAAGTCTTAGCATACAGGTTCGCTTGTCGTGCCTATTAATAACTAAATAGGAGTTTTTATGAAATCTTTAAAATCACTTTTAACATTAACATCACTTGCATTAGCCGTATCTGGTTCTGCATTGGCAACGAATACATCTGTATTACCAACAAAAGAATCAGTCGTAACTAATTCAACATCAATGGTTGAAAGTACAAAAGCTGATGTAAAAAATGTAGCAAATGATAAGCTTAAATCAATGACTGATAGTGCGAGCTCAACGAAATCAAGCGCATTAGATAAAGTTAATGCCGCTAAAGAAAAAGCGACTTCCACGAAAGATGCAGTGAAAGATAAAGCAACTTCTGCAAAAGATGCGGTAAAAGAGAAAGCATCTGCTTTAAAAGAAAAAGCGACAGAGAATAATCAACCGTCCATGAAAGACAAAGCCACTGAAAAATTCAATTCAGTTAAAGATAATGCGAAAGAAAAAGCATCTGAAGCAAAAACAAAAGCCGCAGATAAAGTAAAAGAAGTGAAAGAAAAAGCGACTTCAACAAAAGAGTCAGCAAAAGAGAAAGTGGCTTCTTCTACAAAAGTAAACATCAATAAAGCGGATGCAGAAACATTACAAAAACTTTCTGGTATCGGTGAGAAAAAAGCACAAGCGATTATTGATTACCGTAACAAAGTGGGCAAAATCAAAAGTGCTGCCGAGCTTTCTAATATTGATGGTATCGGTGAAGCTACAATTGAAAAAATTACGCCATTCTTAAGTTTCTAAGAAAACTCAGATAAAACAGACCGCACTTTATGTGCGGTTTTTTGTTGAAGTAGATCACAAAATTGTAACAAAGTGTGATTTGAGGATTATTTCTTTTTTTATCCTATGTATAATGGGTGGACAACATCATGTAATACAAGGGGTAGATATGCAGCATTACAGTGCCTTTGATGAATGGTTGGCTTCAACCGCTTTGGGTGGTTCTAATCAATCGTATATTGAGGAATTATACGAACGTTATTTAGAAGATCCATCTTCAGTCGATGAAAGCTGGCGTGCTACGTTTGATGCATTGCCGAAAACAACCGCAGTAGAGCAACCACATTCACCAGTCCGTGATTATTTCCGTCGCTTAGCGAGAGAAAATACAACAGAAGCTGTGACGGTTATCGATCCAGAAGCCAGTGCCAAATTAGTTAAAGTCCTCCAATTTATCAATGCTTATCGCTTCCGCGGTCATTTAGAAGCGAAACTTGACCCAATCAATTATTATCGCTGGAAAGTATCCACCGTACCTGAATTGGATTACCGTTATCACGGTTTTACCGAACAGGATCTCAATGAAACCTTCAATATTAATCACTACGTCTATCATCGCGATAACATCAAGTTAGGTGATTTAGCTGAAATGCTGAAAGAGACCTATTGCGGCTCAATTGGTCTTGAGTTTATGCATGTTCAAGATATGGAGCAAAAAAGTTGGCTACAAAGCAAATTAGAAAGCCAATTAAATAAACCGCTCTTTACCAAAGAAGAAAAAATTAATTTATTAAGTGAATTGACCGCTGCAGATGGCTTAGAACGCTATCTCGGTGCAAAATTCCCGGGGGCAAAACGTTTCTCTTTAGAGGGAAGTGATGCCTTTATTCCATTGATGAAAGAAATTATTCGTCATGCGAGCAAACAAGGTGTACAAGATGTGATGTTTGGTATGGCACACCGTGGTCGTTTAAATATGTTAGTAAACGTGCTCGGTAAGAAACCCGAAGATCTTTTTGACGAGTTTGCGGGTAAACATTCAGGCGAGCGTACAGGTGATGTGAAATACCACCAAGGTTTCTCTTCTGACTTCGCAGTCGGTGAGCGTCGCGTACATTTAACCCTTGCATTTAACCCGTCGCACTTAGAAATTGTTAGTCCAGTGGTTATTGGTGCGGTACGTTCTCGTCAAACGAAAAAGAACGATACAGAGCGTAATCAAGTATTAGCGGTTACTGTTCATGGGGATTCAGCGGTAGCGGGACAAGGTGTTGTACAAGAAACCTTGAATATGTCTAATGCACGTGGTTATACCGTTGGTGGAACAATCCGTATTGTGATCAATAACCAAATTGGTTTTACCACCTCTAACCCAAATGACACCCGTTCAACAGAATATTGTACAGACATTGCGAAAATGATTCAGGCACCGATTATTCATGTGAATGGTGATGATCCTGAAGCAGTGGCTTTTGCGGCGAGAATGGCGGTGGAATATCGTAATTTATTCAAACGCGATATTTTCATTGATCTCATTTCTTATCGTCGTCATGGTCATAATGAAGCAGATGAACCATTAGCCACTCAACCAATGATGTATAGCATCATTAAAAAACATCCAACGCCACGTAAAGTCTATGCAGATCGTTTAATTGCTGAAGGGGTGATTACCGAAGAAGAAGCCATTGAAATGATGAATCTCTATCGTGATGCCTTAGATAACGGTGATCGCGTAGTGAAAGAATGGCGAGAAATGGATATCGCCCAAATGGACTGGTTGCAATATCTCAACTATGACTGGACATCCCCTTACGAAAGTAAATTCCCACAAGAACGTTTCCAAACTTTAGCAGAGCGTGTCAGTGAATATCCAGAAACCTTGCGTGCACATCCTCGTGTCGAAAAAATCTATGCTGATCGCCGTGAAATGGCAAAAGGTGAGAAATTGTTCGATTGGGGTATGGCAGAGACTATGGCATACGCAACCTTATTAGATGAAGGCACTAATGTCCGTTTATCGGGTGAAGATGCAGGACGTGGTACGTTCTTCCACCGCCATGCAGTTGTGCATAACCAAAATGACGGGACAGGCTATGTGCCATTAACTCATTTGCACGCCAACCAAGGTCGTTTTGAGGTGTGGGATTCTGTATTATCCGAAGAAGCCGTATTGGCTTTTGAATATGGTTATGCCACAACGGATCCAAAAACATTAACCATTTGGGAAGCTCAATTTGGTGACTTCGCAAATGGTGCACAAATCGTAATTGATCAATTTATTAGTTCTGGCGAACAAAAATGGGGCAGAATGTGTGGCTTGGTGATGTTATTACCACATGGTTATGAAGGCCAAGGTCCAGAACACTCATCCGCTCGTTTAGAACGTTATTTACAACTTTGTGCTGAGCAGAATATGCAAGTGTGTATTCCATCTACACCAGCACAGGTTTACCACATGTTACGTCGCCAAGCGATCCGTAAAATGCGTCGTCCATTAATTGGTATTTCACCAAAATCCTTATTACGTCATCCACTCGCCGCCTCAAGTTTAGATGAATTAGTAAATGGCACATTCCAAACGGTCATTGGTGAAATTGATAATATCGATCCAAAACAAGTTAAACGCGTAGTCCTATGCTCAGGTAAAGTGTATTACGATCTCTTGGAACAACGTCGTGCGAATAACCAAACAGATGTGGCGATTATTCGTATTGAACAGCTTTATCCGTATCCACATGAAGATGTGAAGAAAGCGTTAGAGCCTTATGCTCATGTGACGGATTATGTATGGTGTCAAGAAGAGCCATTAAACCAAGGTGCTTGGTATTGTAGTAAACATAACTTTGACAGCTCGCTTCCTGAGCATGTGAAGTTAAAATACGCTGGTCGTCCTGCCTCTGCTTCACCAGCGGTAGGTTACATGTCTTTACACACCAAACAGCAAAAACAATTGGTAGAAGATGCGCTGACACTGTAAAAGTGCGGTCGAAATTTCAGTAATTTTTAAAGAAAGAATAATTTAAAGGAAAATAAAATGACAATCGAAATTCTTGTTCCAGATTTACCGGAATCCGTTGCGGATGCAACTGTTGCAACATGGCATAAAAAAGTCGGTGAGATGGTAAAACGTGACGAAGTCTTAGTGGAAATCGAAACAGATAAAGTGGTACTTGAAGTGCCTGCTTTAAGTGATGGCGTAGTGGCTGAAATTCTTCAAGAAGAAGGCGCAACCGTAGTAAGTAAACAGCTTTTAGGTAAACTTTCTACCCAACAGGCTGGGGATATTTCATCAGAGACAGTGAAAGGCAATGAGCCAACACCAGCAGATCGTCAAAAAGCAGCGATTGAAAATAGTCACAATAATTCAGCGGATCAAGGTCCAGCTATTCGTCGTTTATTAGCGGAACACGATTTAGACGCAGAGAAAATTCAAGGTTCTGGTGTGGGTGGTCGTATTACCCGTGAAGATATTGCACGTGAAGTGGCAAAACGTGATGCACAGAAAGCGAAACAAGATGTGGCGACAGAGCAAAATACGATTAGCACTGTGGCATATAGCTCTCGTTCAGAAAAACGCGTACCAATGACCCGTTTACGTAAACGTATTGCTGAGCGTTTATTGGAAGCAAAAAATACCACAGCAATGCTCACGACATTCAATGAAGTGGATATGCAGCCGATTATGAAATTACGTAAAACATACGGCGAGAAATTTGAAAAACAACATGGTGTACGTTTAGGCTTTATGTCTTTCTACATTAAAGCAGTCGTTGAAGCATTAAAACGTTATCCAGAAGTGAATGCTTCAATTGATGGTGATGACATTGTGTATCACAACTATTTTGATATTAGCATTGCCGTTTCAACCCCACGTGGTTTAGTGACACCAGTATTACGCAACTGCGACAAACTCAGCATGGCAGATATTGAGAAACAAATTAAATCTCTAGCAGAAAAAGGCCGTGATGGTAAATTAACGGTTGAAGATTTAACAGGAGGTAACTTCACTATTACTAATGGTGGCGTATTTGGTTCTTTAATGTCTACACCAATTATCAATCCACCGCAAAGTGCAATTTTAGGCATGCATGCCATCAAAGAGCGCCCGGTTGCGGTAGATGGCCAAGTGGTGATTCGTCCTATGATGTATTTAGCTCTATCTTATGACCACCGCTTAATTGATGGTCGTGAATCAGTGGGCTTCTTAGTGGCGATTAGAGACTTATTAGAAGATCCAACTCGTTTATTATTAGAAATTTAAGTATATAGGCTTTTTCTCTTTTCAGGGAAAAAGCCTTTTTTATATCGAAGTAATTAAAAGGGCGGGAACAATGCCCGCCTTTCTATAGTTAAAATCCAATCTTTATTTAGTTATTTTGCGTACTAAGATTGCTAAGATAAAGGTAATGATGATAACAGGAAAAGTCAGACCTAAATCGCTTTCCCAACCTTTTGCCATAAGAAAACGATAGAGCACGAAGCCGACAAACCAAACGCCGAGTCCAACACTATCAACTGATTTTATCACATCATGCTGTTTAAGCACAAAGAAATCAGCGATAAGCACGGCGATCATTGGCGCGAATACTGAGCCAATAAAGAACAAGAAATGTTCGTATTCTGTTACAGGTAAGGTTGAGGCTAATATGATGCCCACAATCACGGTAATAACTGAGATTGGCGTAACTTTTAGTTGAGGGAAAATATTATTTAAACTCATGCCAGTGGAATAGGCGGGAAGTGCAGTGTTAATCATGGTAGAGGCGATGACAATTAATACGCCAATAACACTTACACCAGCAAGCGAAAGAATTTGTGAGATTTCAGATTTACCGGTCACTAATGCTGCACCTAAGCCAAGCGCATACATCCAGCAGCTAGTCGCGGTATAAGTCAGCGTTGAAAGTGCGGTCGTTTTAAATGGTGTTTCGCTATTCTTCGTGTGGTCAGATACTACCGGTAACCAAGAAAGCGGCATGACAGCAGCAATTTCAACAGCTGTACCAAATTTAATATTTTGTGCTACATCCATGGTAATGAATGGTTTATTGGCGACTTGAATACTAAGCCACAACATCAGTAAAAACATGGTGACAAGTGAAATGCTTTTAAAGATACCTAATTTAGTAAAGCCGAGTAGTAGCCAAAGTATGATGAGTATGCCTAAACCAAGTGTGAGAAATGGGAAGAGTGATGCATCAGGTGTTTGATTTAAGATGGAAATGACGTCAGCGCCCATATAAATCATGACTGCAGTCCACCCCATTAATTGCATGGCATTGAGTAAAGAGAAAAGCGCAGAGCCTTTTTCACCAAATGAAATTTGTACCGTTTGCATAGCACTTTTTTGGGTTTTCGCACCGATGTAACCTGCACAGAAAAACATCGAACCACCAATAAAGTGCCCAACGACGATGGCGATTAAACCTTGTTGCCACCCTAGTGGCGCAAACCAAGTACCGGTGAGAATTTCTGCCATTGAAATAGCAGCAGTAAACCAAATGAGTGCAATCGCAAGATTGCTTGATTTTTTCGTTTGCATGTTGTTATCCTTAACATGAATTGTGGTTATTCTGTCCCAGTATATAACTCAATATAGAAAGGGCAAGCCCAGAATTTAAAATAAAACAAAGTGCGGTCAAATTTTTGTTTGTTTCGCTAAACAACATCAAAAATAGGAAGGAAATATGAATTTACATGAGTACCAAGCTAAGCAGCTTTTTAAGCAATATGCTCTGCCTGTGAGTGAAGGTGTCGTGTGCCAAACGGCAGATGAAGCTGAAATGGCACTCTTTCAGCTGAATGGTGATGTTTGGATAGCGAAATGTCAAGTTCACGCAGGTGGACGTGGAAAAGCTGGTGGTGTGAAGCTCGTGCATAATGCAGAAGAAGCGCGTGCTTTTGCAGATAAATGGCTTGGCCAGCATTTAGTCACCTTCCAAACTGATAAAAAAGGCCAACCCGTTAATAGCATTTATATTGAAGAAACCTGCCAGATTGAGAAAGAACTTTACCTTGGTGCAGTGATTGATCGTGCTTCGCAGAAAGTGGTTTTTATGGCTTCTTCAGCAGGGGGGGTGAGCATAGAGGATGTGGCAAGAGAAACGCCTGAATTAATTCATAAAGTGACCATTGATCCTCTCGTGGGGGGAATGTCATATCAAGGCCGTGAATTAGCCTTTAAGCTCGGTTTAAGTGGCGAACAAAATAAACAATTTGCCGAGATTTTTGTAAAACTTGCTCAGCTTTTTATCGAAAAAGATTTTTCTCTAGTTGAAGTCAATCCGCTCGTAGTGACAAAAGAAGGCAATTTAATTTGCGTAGATGCGAAAGTGGGCATTGATGATAACTCACTTTATCGACATCCTGATTTATTAGCCTTACGCGATTTAAGTCAAAGTGATGCACGTGAAGCCGAAGCAGAAAAATATCAGCTTAACTATGTTGCCTTGGAAGGTGATATTGGCTGTATGGTCAATGGCGCAGGACTTGCTATGGGCACAATGGATATCGTGAAATTATATGGTGGTAACCCTGCAAACTTCCTTGATGTTGGTGGCGGTGCAACAAAAGAGCGCGTAGCTGAAGCCTTTAAGATTATTCTTACAGATAAAAATGTGAAATCTGTATTAGTGAATATTTTTGGTGGAATTGTACGCTGTGATCTGATTGCTGAAGGTGTCGTGGCGGCGATTCAAGAAGTCGGTGTAAAAGTACCTGTTGTGGTTCGATTAGAAGGAACCAATGCCCCACAAGGCAGAGCAATTTTAGCCGAAAGTGGTGTGAATTTAATTGCAGCACATAGTTTACAAGAAGCGGCACAAGCGGCAGTGAAAGCGGCAAAAGGAGAATAATCATGGCGATTTTAATTAATAAAGAGACAAAAGTAATTTGCCAAGGTTTCACTGGTGCACAAGGGACATTTCACAGCGAACAGGCATTGGCTTATGGCACAAAGTTAGTGGGTGGCGTTTCACCGAATAAAGGCGGAACAACTCACTTAGGTTTGCCGGTATTTAATACAGTGCGTGAAGCGGTGCAAGCTACAGGGGCTACGGCAACCATGATTTACGTGCCAGCATCATTTTGCAAAGATGCCATTTTAGAAGCTATTGATGCAGGTATTCAGTTGGTAGTTTGTATTACAGAAGGCATTCCAACATTGGACATGTTGTTGGTAAAACAAAAATTAAATGAAACGGATGTCGTAATGATTGGCCCAAATTGTCCAGGCGTGATTACACCGGATGAATGTAAGATTGGTATTATGCCGGGCAATATCCATAAAAAAGGCAGAGTCGGCATTGTTTCTCGTTCAGGCACCTTGACTTATGAAGCGGTAAAACAAACAACAGATGAAGGTTTTGGTCAATCTACTTGTGTAGGGATCGGCGGCGATCCTATTCCAGGATCCAACTTCATTGATATTCTAAAACGTTTCCAAGAAGATCCTGAAACTGAAGCTATCGTGATGATTGGTGAAATCGGTGGCTCAGCAGAAGAAGAGGCTGCTGCGTTTATTAAATCTCATGTAACAAAACCGGTAGTGGCTTATATCGCTGGCGTGACGGCGCCAAAAGGTAAGCGAATGGGACACGCAGGAGCGATTATTAGCGGTGGAAAAGGAACGGCAGAAGATAAAATTGCAGCTCTTGAAGCGGCAGGCGTGAAGACAGTGAGAAGTCTTGCTGAAATCGGTTCAGCCCTTCGTGAATTGTTGAAATAAAATACTTAAAAAATTGACCGCACTTTGGATTAGTTTTCAAAGTGCGGTCGTTTTTTATAACAAATCCTTATAACTACATCTAAATCGGTGTATAATCTCGTCAGTTTTTTAAGGACAAAATTATGAGCCAATTTTTCTATATCCACCCTGAAAATCCGCAAGCACGTTTGATTAATCAAGCGGTAGAAATTTTGCGTCAAGGGGGCGTCATTGTGTACCCGACAGATTCGGGCTATGCCTTGGGTTGTATGATAGGCGATAAACATGCGATGGATCGTATTGTGGCGATTCGTAAATTGCCAGAAGGGCATAATTTTACGTTGGTATGTAGCGATTTATCCGAGCTTTCAACCTATGCAACGGTCAGTAATGTGGCTTATCGCTTAATTAAAAATAATACACCGGGGCGTTATACCTTTATTTTGACGGCAACGAAAGAGCTTCCTCGTCGCTTAATGACGTCAAAACGCAAAACGATTGGCTTGCGTGTACCAGATAATCAAATAGCCTTAGATTTATTGAAGGCATTAGGTGAACCGATTTTATCTTGCTCACTGATGCTGCCTGATAATGAACATATGACTTATTCCGATCCCGAAGAGATTCGCGAATGCTTAGAACGTCAAGTGGATTTAATTATTCATGGTGGCTATTTAGGTCAAGAGCCAACAACGGTGGTGGATTTAACGGAAGAATCGCCAGTGATTTTACGTGAAGGAAGTGGTAGTACCGATCCTTTCATTTAACTTATTTTAGACGCTTGGGAAAGCGACAAAGGAAAAACAGATGAAACCTATTCAAAAACCAGTCAGACAAGAACGTGAAAAACAAGCGGGAAAACAACCGCACTTTGAGCGTAAAGATCGTAAAAGTGCGGTCAATTCTGACATCAAATCAACTCCTAAGGCTAAGGTGGCTAAGCCATCTCGTCAATCTACTGTAGAAGGTGAAAAATTACAGAAAGTGCTTGCGCGAGCAGGACAAGGTTCTCGTCGCGAAATTGAAGCGATGATTGCTGAAAATCGTGTGAGTGTCGATGGCAAAATGGCGACCCTTGGCGATCGTATCGATGTACATTCCGGTGTAAAAGTGCGTATTGATGGTCGTATCATTAATCTTCAACAAGCACAAAAAGAAGTATGCCGTGTATTAATGTATTACAAACCAGAAGGCGAACTTTGTACGCGTAGTGATCCTGAAGGTCGTCCAACTGTATTCGATCGTTTACCACGCTTAAATGGCGCAAGATGGATTGCTGTCGGTCGTTTGGATATTAATACTTCAGGCTTATTACTTTTCACAACAGATGGCGAATTAGCGAATCGTTTAATGCACCCTAGCCGTGAAGTTGAGCGTGAATATTCTGTACGTGTATTTGGCCAAGTGGATGATGCCATGTTAGCGCGTTTACGTAAAGGCGTGCAGTTGGAAGATGGGCCTGCTAATTTCAAAGAAATCAAATTTGCGGGTGGCGTGGGAATTAACCAATGGTACGATGTGACTTTAATGGAAGGTCGTAACCGTGAAGTACGTCGTCTATGGGAATCACAAGGTATTCAAGTGAGCCGCTTAATTCGTATTCGTTATGGCAACATTAAGCTGATGAAAGGCTTACCGCGTGGTGGTTGGGAAGAAATGGATCTAGAAAACGTCAACTATTTACGTGAATTAGTGGGCTTGCCACCAGAAACAGAAACTAAATTAGATGTGACGAAACCTCGTCGTCGACCAAAATCAGGTCAAATTCGTAAAGCAGTAAAACGTTATACTGAGTTAAGTAAACGCTATAAAAAATAGGTGGTATTCGCGATGAAAATGCAGCAACTCCGCTACATTGTTGAGATTGTAAACCAAAATTTAAATGTGACTGAAGCCGCGAATGCGCTTTATACCTCTCAACCTGGTATCAGTAAACAGGTTCGCTTGTTAGAAGATGAATTAGGTTTAGAGATTTTTGAGCGTAATGGTAAACACATTAAATCTATTACACCGGCAGGTAAAAAAATTGTCGCTATTGCTCGTGAGCTTTTAGTAAAAGCCCAAAGCATTAAATCAGTGGCCAATGAATATACTTGCCCGAATCATGGTGTGTTACGCATTGCGACAACTAATACGCAAGCGCGTTATATGTTGCCGGCTGTGGTGGAGCGTTTCTCTAAACAATATCCGGATGTGAGTTTACATATTCATCAAGGTTCACCGACGCAAATCCATGATGCATTGATCTCAGGTGAAGTAGATTTAGCGATCACAACAGAAGCACCGTATCTTTTTGATGATTTGATTCAACTGCCTTGCTATTTGTGGAATCGTTCGGTAATTGTTAAACCCGATCATCCTTTAGCAAAAGTGAAAAATCTTACTGTTGAGGAGTTAGGCAAATATCCGTTAGTCACTTATACCTTCGGTTTTACCGGTGTGTCTGATTTGGATTATGCATTTAACCGCGCGGGGATTCTGCCGAATATAGTGTTCACCGCAACAGATGCTGATGTGATTAAAACTTATGTGCGTTTAGGATTAGGTGTGGGCATTATGGCATCTATGGCGCATACACCGGCAGATAAGGATTTAGTGGCGATTGATGCAGGGCATTTGTTCCGTGCGAGTATGACGCAAATTGCCTTTAAACACAGCACTTTCTTACGTAACTATATGTATGACTTTATTGAATTTTTCTCTCCACACTTAACCCGACCAATGGTTGAAAAGGCTGAGAAATTGCGTGATAACAGCGCGGTGAAGAAATTGTTTGATAATGTTGAATTAGATGTGAAGTAAATAATTTCTTAAATGTGTTAATTCATACAAATAAAGGATGCCTTTAGCATCCTTTTTAATTATCGTTGTCTTCCTAATACGCCTGTGATGACAAGAGCAACAAGGTCAATGACGAATGAAAATAGTATTGTACCTATAAATCCACCAAAAGAACTTGGTTGAATGATGGCATAAGATATAGCTAAGGAAATAATAAGCCAAATCATCTTATTCTCCACTAGTTACAATAAGTTGTATTTCCATAATTTGAACAAGACGAACCATTGCTACCATAAGTTGTATTTCCATATGTAGTATATGATGTTCCGTTATTGTCATAGGTAGTATTACCGTATGTTGTATAAGAAGAACCATTACTGCCATAAGTGGTATTGCCATATGTAGTATATGATGTTCCATTATTACTATATACAGTATTTCCATATTGGGTATACGCAGAGCCATCACTACCATATACGGTATTTCCATACTGTGTATAAGTCGTTGCATAAATAGGGCTTGATAGCATACTAGTCAACCCTAGACAAACTAATAATTTGTATTTCATATTGAAATTTCCAGTTGTTAAGTTATTGTTATATTGGTTCCGTTTTAGTTTTATCCTAAAACAGGCAGAAGTATAATGGTTGTTTAAAAAATAAGCAATAATAAATTCAATATTTACCTTATAAAGTTTTATTCATTTAAAGATATTTCTATAAAATTGAAAGAGATTTTTATTATTAATAAAGTGTGATGAATAGATCGTTAATACTTTTTTTACAATAAAAACAAATGTGGCACTAAGTTCATGACGATAACTGTTGCGATAGAAAGCAATAATCGTGATGAACCAAAGATAAACCCTCGGTTTGTACCATTATCAAATTTTACTAATAAATTTGCCATTGCGGTTAAAGCATAGACTTCAATCACCGTGAAAATGATCAAGTAAATATAAGCAGAAATCACAGAAATATATTTCAACGTAATAAACCAAGGCAGAATAATACCAATAGCCAATATTGGCGCCACCCATAGTGTTTGTTTAATTGTTAAATTAATTTTTCGAGAAAAATAACTTTGTAATGACACTGTCAGTAAACCATTCACAAAAAGTGCAATGGGGGAGTGTTCTGGCATGCCTAATTTGTTATCAAACAGGAAAGGGAAGATCACAAAGAATGACGTTGCAATGGAAAGGGGAATAAACAACATCAAATGCACCAATAAAAATTCTTTAGTGATGATTTCTTTAATTTGGGCAAAGCGAAATTTCACTAAGGTTTGCAAAGTTTGGATTTGATAAAACGGTTTAACCATTAAGGCAAAGAGAGCCGCTTCCATTGCAAAGCAGACCCAAATCAGCCATTCAATGTGATTGTATTTGATAAATGGAATCACCAATAAGGGCGCAAACATAGACGACATGGAGGTAACTTTCAAATATTTTCCCTGTAATCGGGTTTTCTCTTTGTATTCTTCACCCGCGAGAACCAATAGGCAGGCTTTCGCATTGGTACCAAACAAACAGCTGCCTAGGCCAAAAGAGGTGGTGGCAATTAAAAGCAGAAGGTAATTGTCAGCAGATAGAAAGAAAATATAGGCGATGACATCTAAAAAGCATCCGAGCAACATCATTTTTGCCAGTCCAAAACGGTCACCCCAGATACCGGCTAAAATAGCCAATGCTTGGTTGCAGAAGAAAAGCAACGAGAGCGAAAAGGCAATTTCGCTGTTGCTTAATCCTTTTCCTTGTAAATAGATGAAAAATACCGTTTGCATGGAAAAGAATGCAAGGGTAGAAAAGAAACGACGAGTCAGTAAAAGTTTTTGTAAATTCATTGTTTTATTAAAAAAAGAAAAGCACGCGTTAAGAACGCGCGCCAGCAATTTGTTAAGTTCGGTCAAAATTCACGACGATTTTTAACCGCACTTGAGATTAAAAAGAATCGTGATATTTCACTAAATCTTCGCGGCTAATGGCAAATACACCTAGACCACCATTTTTTAGTTCAACCCATTCAAATGGCACATCTGGGTATTGCTCGATAAGGCTCACCATGCTGTTGCCTACTTCACAAACGAGCATGCCATTTGGCGTTAAATAATCTGGTCCTTGTTTTAAAATTTGTTTTGTAATTTCTAAACCATCAACACCGGAACCTAAGGCTAATTCAGGCTCATAATGGAATTCTTCAGGCATATCTGCCAAGTCTTCCTCATCCACATAAGGCGGATTGGAGACGATTAAATCATATTGTTGACCGAATAGATTTTGGAATAAATCTGATTGAATCGGGAAAACACGATGTTCTAATTGGTGGCGCGCAATATTGATCTCAGCCACATTTAACGCATCTACAGAAAGATCGACCGCATCCACTTCAGCTTCAGGAAAGGCTTCAGCCGTCGCGATTGCGATACAACCACTACCGGTACAAAGATCTAAAATACGTTTTGGTTCAGATTTTAAAAGCGGAGCAAATTTATCTTGGATTAATGCACTAATTGGCGAGCGAGGAATAATTGTACGCTCATCCACATAGAATTCTAATCCGCAGAACCACGCACTATTCGTTAAATAAGCGACTGGCACACGTTGTTCAATTCGGCTTAAGACTAATTGTACTAAGGTTTCTTTTTCTGAATGAGTGAGCTTACTGTTAAATAAATCTTGCGGTAAATCGAGCGGTAATTGAAGCCCCGCAAGGACTAATTGAAGACTTTCATCCCACGCATTGTCATGGCCGTGCCCGTAATAAATATCAGAACGGTTGAATGTGCTGTATGTCCAGCGTAAAAAATCTTGAATAGTTGTTAAATCACTTGCTACGTTATCTTCTAAAATTGTCGCAACAAGTTCTTGATTGTGTAAGGTTTCCATTTTGTGCCTCAATAAAAAATTTGGCTAGTTATACCATAGAATAGATGTGCTATCATTAAGCAAAATAACAAATTGAGAAAAATAATGACAGAACCAGATGATTTCGATCTTTTTCGGGCGGAAACAAAAGGGATCAAACCCATTAAGCAAGATACCTTTGTGGCGCCCCGTCAAAAGAGCGGTCAAAAAAAATCCCATTTACGTGATATTCGAGAAAAAGAAGGTACGCTTTTCTATTTTTCCGATGAATATGAACCATTGCTAAATGAACATGATGGTGTCATCAAATATTTACGCGAAGGGGAAGATAGCCATTTATTGAAACAACTTCGTCGTGGCGATTTTTCACCCGAATTATTTTTGGATTTACATGGTTTAACCCGTGAGCAAGCCAAAATGGAATTGGCAGCACTGTTGTTAGCTTGTGAAGATGAGCATGTTTATTGCGCGAGCATCATGACCGGCTACGGCACGTTTACGTTGAAAAAACAAATTCCACGTTGGTTAGTTCAGCACCCTAAAGTCCGAGCGTTACACCAAGCTCCCAAAGAATGGGGCGGAGAAGCAGCGATACTCATTTTAGTGGATGTATAAAGAAAAAGTGCGGTCGAAATTGACCGCACTTTTTTTACATTTTTTCGATTGTCTTAATGCCTAATAACTCTAGACCTTGTTTTAAGGTTTTCTCTGTAAGAGAAGCGAGTTTTAAACGGCTTAATTTTACGTTTTCATCTTCTGCATTTAAGATTGGGCAGTGTTCATAGAATGAAGAGAACACACCCGCCAACTCATATAAATAAGCACAGAGCACATGCGGTGTACCTTCTTTGCCCACCGTTTGAACGGCTTCCTCAAATTGAAGCAATTTGATCGCTAATGCACGTTCTTTTTCATCTGAAAGCTGAATTTTTGCTTCTGCAAGAGCGGTTGGATTCACGTCTGCTTTATTGAAGATTGAACGAATACGCGTATAAGCATATTGCATATAAGGCGCGGTATTACCCTCAAAGCTTAGCATATTATCCCAATCGAACACATAGTCTGTGGTACGGTTTTTAGAAAGATCCGCATATTTCACCGAGCCAATACCTACCGCTTCAATAACCGCTGTTTTTTCTTCATCAGATAAATTGGTATTTTTCTCGTTGATTAATACAGTTGCACGCTCAATGGCTTCATCTAATAAATCTGCTAATTTTACGGTGCCGCCAGTACGAGTTTTGAATGGTTTACCATCTTTACCCAACATCATACCGAAGTTTTTATGTTCAAGTGAGAAACTGTCTGGTACATAACCGGCTTTACGCGTAATTAACCACGCTTGCTGCATGTGTTGGCTTTGACGTGTATCAGAGAACACTAATGCACGATCTGCTTTTAAGGTTTCATAACGATATTTCGCTGCAGCGATGTCAGTAGTGGTATAAAGGAAACCGCCATCTTTCTTCTGAACGATAACACCCATTGGCTCGCCTTCTTTATTCTTGAATTCATCAAGATAAACCACTAATGCACCTTCATCTTCAACCGCTAAACCTTGTTTTTTCAGATCTTCAACGATAGCAGGTAACATTGGGTTATAAAGGCTTTCACCCATCACATCTTTTTCGGTCAATGTGACATTCAAACGATCGTAGTTACGTTGGTTTTGTTGCATGGTGATATCGACTAATTTTTTCCACATTGTGCGGCAATATTCATCTCCACCTTGCAATTTCACTACATAGTTACGGGCTTTTTCAGCGAAAGACTCATCTTCATCGTAATGTTTTTTCGCTTCGCGATAGAATGCTTCAAGATCTTGAAGTTCCATTTCACTCGCATGTTCATTTTCCACTTTTTCAAGATAAGCAATAAGCATACCAAATTGCGTACCCCAGTCACCTACGTGGTTCGCACGAATAACGTTATGACCTAAAAATTCAAGGGTACGAACAACGGCATCACCGATGATGGTAGAGCGTAAATGACCTACGTGCATTTCTTTCGCAACGTTTGGTGAAGAATAATCAATCACGATGGTTTGTTTTTCATTTGCGCTGACACCAAGATTTTGATCTTTTAATGCGGTAGAAACATTATTCGCTAACCAAGTTGGATTTAAGAAAATATTGATAAAACCTGGACCAGCAATTTCAGTTTTTTCAGCGACATCAGAAAGATCAGCATGATCTAATACTTTTTGTGCAAATTCACGTGGATTTAAACCTAGTTTTTTAGCAGCAGCCATGATGCCGTTTGCTTGGTAGTCGCCAAATTGTGGTTTACCTGATTGGCGAATAAGCGCATCACATTGTTCATCTGCGCCAGCAGCAATCATCGCTTGTTTAATTTTATCGGATAAAATAGATTGAATATTCACGGTTTTTCCTAATCTTGAAATTGAATAATGAAAATAATCGGCTATGATACCGTTGTTTATAGATTTCTCAAAGTAAGAGCAGGAGAAAATGTCAAATTTAATGGAAAAATCGACCGCACTTTATCAAGAGTTGCCTTTATTTCAGGAAAAAATTCAGCAATTAGCTGCTGTCATGAAAGTGAATTTAGCGGATTATCAAATTGATCATTTAGCTTTAAGAGCAAATACTGAAGAAAAAGCAAAAAATTGGCTGACAGAGTTATTAAAGTGCGGTAGAATTTTAAGCGATAATATCGTCAATGGGCGTCCTATCTATTTGATTGAATTAGATGAGCCAGTTGATTTCATTGGTCAGCCTGTCGATGTTATTGAATTACCGTTTCCTAAAAATAAACAATATCCCCAAGAAACTTGGGAACATATTGAAATTGTAATGCCGTTTTTATCTCATGAATCTGTTGAGGATTGGGTTAATCGAATTTGCAATACATTTTTATGGAAGGAACTAACTCAATTAACCATGAAGGTGAGCGAACCTAAGGTGGAAGGGGAGCAATTGCCCAATCCATCCATTGCAGTGAGTTTTGTTGATAAAACAGAAAATCACGTTTGCATAAAGGTTCATCCTTATACAATAAAGAAAATACTCGAGGTTTAGTGTAATGAAAAAAATTACCTTAGCATTAACTGTCTTATTAAGTTTAGGTTTATCAGCTTGTTCATCTCAATCACAAAAAGATGAAAGCGCTTATAAAGGTCAAGTTATCTTCACCGAATTCCAAGGTGATGATGTAAAATTAACCGTTCGTAAAAACGACTGCTCATACAAACAAGAAGGTGAAACAGAAGTTATCGTTCACAAATACGATTCAACTTTAGTAACTGGTGCTTGTGTGAAAGTGTCTGACAACGGTCAAGGCGTGAAAAACGTTTCTACTTGGTCTCCAAGAAACCCAATCTAATTCATTTTTAGAAGGTTAGTTTTATGAAAAAAGTAACAGTAGCATTAGCACTTATGATGTCTATCGGCTTAACCGGTTGTGCAAACACTGATATTTTTAGCGGTGATGTGTATGAAGCTGGACAAGCAAAAGAAGCGCGTTCAATTAGCTATGGTACTATTGTTTCTGTTCGTCCTGTTAAAATCCAAGCGGATAATCCAGGTGTAATCGGTACAGTTGGTGGTGGTGCTTTAGGTGGTATCGCTGGTAGTACAATTGGCGGTGGCACTGGACAAGCAATTGCAACTGCAGTAGGTGCAATTGGTGGGGCGATTATTGGTAGCAAAGCTGAAGAGAAAATGAGCCAAGTTAATGGTGCAGAGCTTGTTATCAGAAAAGATAATAGAGAAGAGATCGTTGTGGTTCAAAAAGCGGATCCTAGCTTCAAAGCAGGTCGTCGCGTAAGAATCGTTGGCGGTTCATCATTAAATGTTTCTGTTATCAACTAACTTAAACGAAAAAATAGAAAAAAGCGAGCCATAATTCGGTTCGCTTTTTTTATGTTTTAAATCAAAAGAAAGTGCGGTTGTTTTTTGCTTGAAAGTCAAAAATATGATAAAACTATTAACCGTTATTTCACATCAACAATAGGAAGCAAAATGTCAAATTTACAACAAGTTATTGAAGCTGCATTTGAAAAACGTGCGGAAATTACCCCTAAAACAGTTGATGCACAAACTCGTGCAGCAATCGAAGAAGTGATCGAAGGATTAGATAGCGGTAAATACCGTGTTGCAGAAAAAATTGATGGCGAATGGGTTACTCATCAATGGTTGAAAAAAGCGGTATTATTATCTTTCCGTATCAATGATAACCAAATCATTGATGGCGCTGAAACTAAATACTACGACAAAGTAGCATTAAAATTTGCTGACTATACTGAAGAGCGTTTTGCTCAAGAAGGTTTTCGTGTCGTACCTTCTGCAACAGTACGTAAAGGCGCATACATTTCTAAAAACTGTGTACTGATGCCTTCTTATGTAAATATCGGTGCATATGTGGGTGAAGGTACCATGGTTGATACATGGGCAACTGTTGGTTCATGTGCGCAAATTGGTAAAAATGTACACTTATCTGGTGGTGTAGGCATCGGTGGTGTATTAGAGCCATTACAAGCAAACCCAACCATTATCGGTGATAACTGTTTTATCGGTGCACGTTCTGAAGTGGTTGAAGGCGTGATTGTTGAAGATGGTTGTGTGATCTCTATGGGCGTATTCATCGGTCAATCAACTAAAATCTATGATCGTGAAACTGGTGAAGTGTTCTACGGTCGCGTTCCTGCTGGTTCTGTGGTTGTTTCAGGTAGCCTTCCATCAAAATGTGGTAAATACAGCTTATACTGTGCAGTGATCGTGAAAAAAGTTGATGCAAAAACTTTAGGTAAAGTGGGTATCAATGAGTTATTACGTTCTATTGAAGAGTAATTAAAATCCCATAAAAAATGACCGCACTTGATAGATAAAGTGCGGTCATTTTCTTTTCTAAATTAGCGAATTATTTTTTTCTTGCTAACATTGTCGCAAATTTTAATTTAATGCGATTGCCGTTTTCATCGGTTTTATGTAATTCGCCCATATTTTCGTTGTATTCTAAGAATTCCCAATCTTTATAGTATTCTTTTAATTCACCTTCAGAGAACGTAAATGAGAATGCTAATGGACAAGGCACCTCAGGTGTAGACATCGCTGCTACAATTAAGTTGTAACCACCTTGGTTGGTGTGTTCTTGCATATTCTTAATAATAGCTGGAATTCGCTCACGATTTAAGAACATAAATACCACGGTTGATACAATAAAGTCGTAGTTTTCTTGAATATTGGCGGTATTAATATCATAAACTGCAGTCTTGATATTCAAGTTTTCTTTATCTTTAGTTTCGTTCAAGAAGGCGATGCTGTTTTCGTTGTGATCCCACGAAGTCACATCATAACCTTTTAAACTTAAATAAAGGGAGTTACGACCTTGTCCGCAGCCTAAATCTAACACTTTACAAGGCTTAATAATTTTAGCTGCATCAACCACATCACCATGTGTTGCAGTCATATTATATTTTTTGCTGAAGTAATCTTCTTTTTTACAGTAGAAACCAAGTGTACATTCTAAGTCATCAGAAAGGGCTTCAACTCGGTGCCAGGCTTGTGGCTCGACGAACGGAATATTACTTTCAGGCGTGAAAATATGTTCAGCAATAACATCACTATCTTCAGTTAGCTCATAAAACTTAAGTTTACCTTTTAGCACCGTAAGTTTGCCCCAAGTGCCCACTTTAGTATTGTGCTTTTCTTGGAACATTTTAGGTAATTTATCTTTTGTCCAAACTGGCATTTGTTTATAACAGATAAGTTCGTTTGTCATAATGAATTCCTTTTAATTTGCGTGATAAATATCTGATTGATATGGTAGGGTATTTAATTCTATTTGGCAATAAAAAAGGCGACCGAAGTCGCCTAAATATTAAATTATTTTACTTGCATACCTGCAGTGACACCGCTATCAGCTGAAAGTAAGAATAAATCACTTCCGCCAGTACCAGCAGAAAGAATCATTCCTTCTGACACACCGAATTTCATTTTGCGAGGAGCCAGGTTTGCTACCACAATAACAAAACGACCTTCTAATTCTTCAGGTTTGTTGTAAGCCGCTTTAATGCCAGAGAACACTTGGCGAGTATGGTCACCTAAATCTAATTCAAAACGTAAGAGTTTGTTTGATTCAGGTACTGCTTCGCATTTCAGTACTTTTGCCACACGCATATCGATTTTAGCAAAATCATCAATGGTAATGGTGTCAGCAATTGGTTCAACATTTGAAAGTGCGGTCGATTTTGCCGCTGTTTTTTCTGTCGCTTTGTTTGCTTCAGCGAAAAGTGCTTTAGTTTCTTCTACAACAGCATCAATTTGTTTTTTCTCTAAGCGCGAGAAAAGGGCTTTAAATGGAGTAAGCTGATGACCAAATAATGGCTGTGCAATATTATCCCATGTTAGTTCTGTTTGTAAGAACGCTTCTGCACGTTCAGCCAGTTTCGGAAGAACCGGTTTTAAGTAAGACATTAATACACGGAAAAGCTCGATACCCATTGAGCAAACTGCTTGTAATTCGGCATCTTTACCTTCTTCTTTTGCAATGACCCAAGGGGCTTTTTCATCAATATATTTATTGGCTTTATCAGTTAATGCCATGATTTCACGAATCGCTTTGTTGTATTCGCGGCTTTCATAATAAGCAGCAATTTGTTCAGCTTGTGCAGTGAATTCATTGAAAAGCGCTTCATCTTCTAGTTTATCTGCTAATTTGCCTTCAAAACGTTTTGTGATAAAGCCCGCATTACGAGACGCTAAATTGACTAATTTATTCACGATATCCGTATTGACACGTTGAACGAAATCTTCCAAATTAAAATCAAGATCTTCGATGCGATCGTTTAATTTCGCTGCGTAGTAGTAACGCAAACATTCTGGATCAATGTGATTTAAATAGGTGCTGGCTTGGATAAATGTACCGCGTGATTTTGACATTTTTGCGCCATCTACGGTGACATAACCGTGAGCAAACACATTGGTTGGTTTGCGGAATTCGCTCCCTTCTAACATCGCTGGCCAGAATAGACTGTGGAAATACACGATATCTTTACCAATAAAGTGATAAAGTTCTGCATCGCTGTTTTCGCCCCAGAATTCATTAAAATCAATGCCTTCACGATCGCAGAGATTTTTGAATGAAGCCATGTAGCCGATTGGGGCATCTAGCCAAACATAGAAGAATTTATCTTTTGCACCTGGAATTTCAAAACCAAAATAAGGGGCATCACGAGAGATATCCCATTGTTGCAAACCACTTTCAAACCATTCTTGCATTTTGTTTGCAATTTCCGGTTGAAGTGAGCCAGAGCGAGTCCATTCTTTTAACATCCCTTCAAAAGCAGGTAAGTCAAAGAAGAAGTGTTCAGATTCTTTAATGATTGGTGTTGCACCTGATACAGCAGAACGCGGATTAATTAAATCCATAGGGCTATAAGTCGAAGCACAAACTTCGCAGTTATCACCATATTGATCTTCAGCTTTACATTTTGGACAAGTCCCTTTAACGAAACGATCCGGTAAGAACATATTCTTTTCAGGATCGAATAACTGAGAAATCACTTTCGTTTTAATGAAGCCTTTAGCTTTTAATTTATTGTAAATATCAGCGGTGATTTGTTTATTTTCTGCACTGTGAGTAGAGTGATAGTTATCAAAGCTGATATTAAAGCCTGCAAAATCACGTACGTGATCAGCTTTTGCTTTTGCGATTAATTCTTCTGGTGTAATGCCTAATTTATCAGCATTAAGCATGATTGGTGTGCCGTGCGCGTCATCAGCACAGACAAAATGAATTTTATTGCCACGCATACGTTGGAAACGCACCCAAATATCCGCTTGAATATGTTCTAACATGTGGCCTAAATGAATGGCGCCATTTGCATAAGGTAATGCACAAGTGACTAAAATTTTACGAGGTTGAGTTGTCATTATTTTTCTCTTATTCTTTTTGCAAAAATTGCGAGTATGTTACCCGATTAGTGCGATTTTTTCTAGTTTAGTTATACTTTTAGCTTAACATTTGAGGTGTAAAAAGGGTAAAATATCCCTGACAAATTTACTCTACTACCTACTACTATTAAAGGAATATTATGGCAACTGCTTTTTCTGAAAATTTAACGGCAGAACAACAATCTCAAGTTCTGCAAGTTTTCCAACAATTCCAACATCCAAGTTTGCAAAAAGACTTAATCGCATTAAATACTTTGAAGAAAGTAGAAAAAGGCGGTGACGTATTACGTATTGAATTACAACTGCCTTTTGCATGGAACACTGGCGTGGAGCAAGTGAAACAACAGCTTTCTGATGCATTATTAAAAGCAACGGATAGCAAAGAAATCAAATGGGTGGTGAATTATCAAATCGCTACTTTAAAACGTGCGAATAATCAACCTGCTGTAAAAGGCGTGAAAAACATCATCGCGGTGACTTCAGGTAAAGGCGGGGTTGGGAAATCCTCTGTTTCGGTGAATCTTGCGCTTGCTTTACAAGCTCAGGGTGCTCGTGTGGGTATTTTAGACGCGGATATTTATGGTCCATCTGTTCCGCATATGTTAGGTGCACCACATCAACGCCCAACTTCACCAGATAACCAACATATCACCCCGATTAAAGCACACGGTTTATCTGCAAACTCGATTGGTTTCTTAATGGATGAAGATAATGCAACTATTTGGCGTGGTCCAATGGCAAGTAGTGCATTAAGTCAGCTTTTAAATGAAACCTTATGGGATAGCTTAGATTACTTAGTGATCGATATGCCTCCAGGTACAGGTGATATCCAATTAACCCTTTCACAACAAATCCCTGTAACGGGTGCGGTAGTGGTCACAACACCACAAGACATCGCGTTATTAGATGCGGTGAAAGGTGTATCGATGTTTGAACGTGTGTCTGTCCCCGTGTTAGGTATTGTGGAAAATATGTCTATGCATATTTGTAGCAATTGTGGCCATCACGAAGCGATTTTTGGTACCGGTGGTGCAGAAAAAATGGCACAAAAATACAATGTGAAAGTATTAGGTCAGTTACCGTTGAATATCCAAGTTCGTCAAGATTTGGATGCGGGTAAACCAACCGTGGTTGCTGCACCAGACAGTGAAATTGCAAAATCTTTCTTAGATTTAGCAGAGAAAGTATCAACTGAGCTTTACTGGCAAGGTTCTGTGATTCCAAGCGAGATTTTATTCCGCGAAGTGAAATAATCACAAAAATATCATAAAAATTAACCGCACTTTAGGTCATCCAAAGTGCGGTTATTTTTTTAGGTAAATTTGCTTATTTTAAATGATCCGCATCATTTATTTTCTCAACGTAAAAACCGTTCTCATCGTCATAATGCACAACACTAATTGAGGTGTTAATGAGCGATACCGATTTATCTTCATCGCGGTGATTTTGCCACGTTGCACCGTTTAATAACGCAAGCAATAAACGTAGAGTATGGCCATGCGACACAATAAGAATATTGCCTTGATCGTGGATCTTAATAATATCGTGCAATGCTTTCATGGCACGCTCGCCCAATTGTTCGAAGGTTTCGCCACCATTTACTTGCGCTTTGTAATTGGCAGGATCTTTAATGAGTTGTTTGAACTCTGGGTGTTCTCTTAACGTATCAACAACTTTGCCTTCCCAAGAACCAAAATATTGTTCGTTTAAACCTTGGTGATGGAAAAGGGGAATATCACGTTCGCCGATAATATGAGAGGCGGTCGCGATAGTACGTTTCAATACGCTGGAATAAACGGCAATGAAAGGAATATGATTAAGTGCCACACCTGTTTTTTTCGCACCATTAACGCCTTCTTCAGTTAAAGGGGAATCGCCATGACCTTGCATTAAACCTTCTGTATTCCAAACGGTTTTACCGTGGCGAATGAAATAAAAAGTCAGCTGTTTTTTCATTTTTCATGTCCATAAAAAAGATTGAGGAAGCCGAAACTTCCTTAATCATGATTTTAACGGGAGTAATAACCAGCCATTGAGCTATATACGGCATTTTCAGCTTGAATGATGTTGTATTTTGCATTCAAGATAGAAAGTTGAGAGCTTTTCTCTGTGTTTGCCGCAGCGAGCCATTCACGTAATTCAGATACACCAGCATTGTAACGATCACGATAGTATTTGGTGATACGTTGGTTATAGCTGTGTGTTTTTTGCAAGTTAGCAAAGGCACTTTGTGCTTGTGTATAGGCAAAGTAGTTGGTATCTACATCATTCAAGGCTTTAGTGATGCTTTGTTCATAGTTTAAACGTGCGGTTTCATAATCTGCTTCAGAGATTTTCACGTTCCATTTTACGGTATTCCAGTTGAGGAATGGTAGGCTAATGCCGATTAAACCTTTACCAACAGGATTGTGCAATGCATTACCGACTTTAGTACCACTTGATGTTAAGCTACCACCTAAAGTGACTTCAGGGAACCAGCCTTTTTCAGTTGCTTTCGCATTTTTGAATGCACTGCTTAAGCGATATTGATAGCTTTTCACATCAGGACGATTCGCAATCACAGAAACGGGCACATTTAAATTTACGCCCACATTTTTCACATTAAGAATGTGTGGGAAGTTGATATTTAATGCTTCTTCCGGTTTTAAGTTCAGTAAGTTACGTAAAGTTTGTTCTGCTGTTTTACGTTGTGTTTGATAGTTGATCAAGTTGTTACGTGCGGTTAATACCGATTGTTGTGCTTGATCTACACTTGCGCTGTCCGCCACACCTTGTGATAAACGACGTTGCATAATGCTGCTAATGTCGTTGTAGTATTTAATGGTTTCTTCGGTTGTGCTGATCGCATCATTCAAGTAGGCAATTTGATAATAGGTTGTTACAACAGCGTTGATGAGTGAAAGTTTCGTTGCTTCTAAATCTTCAGCCGTTGCTTTGTGTGACCATTCGGCGGCATCTGCGGTATCCGCTAAACGTTGCCATAGATCTAACGTATAACTCACATTTAATGTACCTTTATGACTGATGGTTGAGTTACCACCTGTTTTCACATTTTTACTTGCAGAAGATTGGGTTGAACCGCTAAATGCTGGAATTAAATTCGCGCCTGCAAGGTTTGCATTATATAAAGCACGGTTTACGGCGACAGACGCTTTGGCTAAATCTTTGTTATTAACTAATGCTTGTTCTACCACACGATTTAATTGTGAATCATTGTAAAGCGCCCACCAGTTTTCTTTTACATTAAATTGTTTGGTGATTTCCGCATAATTTTGGTAATCCTGCTGGCTCGCTTTATAAGAATCGCTGATATTAGCACAACCTGCTAGAGCAGTTGCCATTGCGATTGCTAAGGTTAATTTTTTCATTTTTAACATGGATTTTTCCTTTCTTTTTCAATTAAAGTGCAGTCAAAAATTAATAAGAATTTTAACCGCTCTTTTGTGTTTTACAAAATTTCTTTATTCTCG